>Ga0256829_1000227_pt1 | contig 67107 bp, 63 predicted proteins | sample 131447metaG_FD_185979 | JGI IMG/M metagenome (GOLD analysis project Ga0256829, IMG submission 185979) | Hydrothermal vent microbial communities from Lau Basin, Pacific Ocean - 131-447 | ecosystem: Environmental > Aquatic > Marine > Hydrothermal vents | place: Pacific Ocean: Lau Basin | collected...
TCAGTTTTTGAGGTACCATTTTGGATAGCGGCTTTTAGTGTGGGTTTTTGTGTAGGAACTTGAATTCTAACACTTTAAGCCGCTTCTTCCTTCCTCATGCTACCTTCTTCATGAGAAATCCGGGCTAGGCAGCGAGACACTGGGCAGCGCCCAGGCTATGGAAATCATGAGCAAACGCTTAACCGACAAACGTCCGCCCGCGCTGTTTTATGAACGCACGACGCCCTATATCCATATGGATGCCCTAGCGCGAGAGGCTGGCCTTACGCTAGCAGGCCCGCTCTATGTGGATACGCTGAGTGATACCGATGGCCCCGCCTACAACTACCCGGCAATGCTGCGCCACAATGCCGAGCTGTTGCATGAAGCGCTGGGAGGTGCCAGGGCCGAGGAGTAGGCGCTAGCTAACCAGCTCGCGAAGCGATGCCACTATCAGATCCGGGTGGCTCTGCTCGATGGGGTCGCCGTGGTTATAGCCATATGGCAGTGCCACCGTCGTAAAGCCCGCCGCCTTACCCGCCGCGATATCATGACGAGAGTCCCCCACCATCACGCTCGCCGAGGGGGCAATATCCAGCGTATGGGCAACATGCAGAAGCGGCAACGGGCTGGGTTTTTTCTCGGCTAGCGAGTCGCCGCCCACGGTAGACGTGAACAGCGCCAGCACACCAAAGTGGCTTAAAATAGGCGCAATGAACCGCTCGGGTTTATTGGTAATCAAGGCCAGCACAAAACCCGCCTCATGCAGCGCATGAAGCGCTTCAGACGCGTCCGGGTAGAGTTTGGTTAATGCATTGGGCGCGGCCCCGTAGTGGCGCATAAACGCTTCGTAGGCGTTTTGTTGCAACGCTGCCTCCGGTGCGGCGTTGAGTGCCCAGGACAGCGCTCGCTCTACCAGTACCTGTGCGCCGTTGCCCACCCAATCGCGCACCTGATCTTCACTCGGCTGCGCCAGCCCAACTTCTTGCAGCGCCCGCTGCACGCCAACGGCCAAATCGGGCACTGAGTCGATTAACGTGCCGTCTAAATCAAAGGCGATTAACCGCTTTCCTTGCAAAATGGTATGCACGCGTGGCCTCACTTATGTGCTTAGGCTGCTAGTTGGCAACAGTGTCGATTAATTTGATCATCTTACCTACTTAGTTCTTCGTCATACACCGCATAAAGTTCTATGCTGTGGCTATATTTGACAAGGAGAGAGTAATGGCCATTCCCCGAATTGTGATTGTGGGCGGCGGCGCGGGCGGGCTAGCCCTAGCCACCCGTCTTGGACACACGCTAGGTAAAAAAAAGCGCGCTGAGATTGTCCTGCTTGACCGCAACGCCACCCACGTATGGAAGCCGCTGCTGCATGAGCTAGCCACCGGGGTGCTAAACTCCAGCATGGATGAAGTGGATTATCGCGGGCACTCCTCAGCCCACTACTACCGCTACCAGCGCGGCTCGCTCAACGGTCTTGATCGGGAACAGAAGGTCATTCACCTGGCACCTATTGAAGATGAAGATGGCGTGGAGGTACTGCCCGCCCGCCAGCTCACTTATGACTATTTAGTACTGTCACTTGGCAGTATCTCGAATGATTTTGGTACCAAGGGAGTCGCAGAGCACTGCCACTTTATTGACTCTCCCCAGCAGGCCAAAGCCTTCCAGCGGGATATGATTAATACCTTCCTGCGCTATACCGACCCCAATTTGCGCCAGCACACCCAACTCACCATTGGCATTGTCGGCGGCGGTGCAACGGGGGTGGAGCTTTCGGCGGAATTGTTAGACGCCTCGCGCCTGCTCAATGCCTACGGCGTCACGGCTGTTGATCACCAAACCATTAGCGTGCATTTGATTGAAGCGGCACCGCGCCTGCTCCCCGGCTTATCTGAGCGCATCAGCCAAACCGTTCAGCAAGAGCTGGAGAGCATGGGGGTCACCGTACATGTGGGCACGGCAATTCAAGAAGCTCAGGAGTATCAGCTGGTCACAGGCGACGGTGAGGTGATCGAAACCGATCTCAACGTATGGGCCGCTGGCATTAAAGCGCCGCCGTTTCTTACTGAGCTGGGCTTAAGCACCAACAAGCGCAACCAGATCAACGTCAAGCAGACACTGCAGAGCGTAGACGACCCGCATATTTTTGCAATGGGCGACTGCGCTTGCTGCCCCCAAGGCGATAATGCAACGGTGCCGCCTCGCGCTCAGGCCGCCCATCAGCAGGCCAAGCTATTGGCTAAAAACCTGGAGCATTGCCTGGAGAAGAAGCCGCTGCGCGAATTTCACTATCGCGATCACGGCTCGCTTGTATCCCTGGCCCGTTACGACGCGGTAGGCAACCTCATGCGCAGCTCCGCCTCTCGCGGGCTTTTTCTGGAGGGCTGGCTGGCGCGCCAAGCCTATGCATCGCTCTACCGCATGCATCAACTCTCTATTCACGGTGCGCCAAAAACCGGGCTTGCCTGGCTGGTGGATAAATTGAACCGCTACCTCAAACCACGCATGAAACTTCACTAAAGACATGCAAAGGCGGGAGATCTACCCTAATACCATTCAATTAAGCATAATTAGCAGTTATGGGAGAGAGCTTCAGCTCGCGACAGGGGCTCGGCTAAGGCGCCTAGCGGCGCCATTCGCCCGCTAAAGCGGCCTCCCACTCAGGCTTACTCAGCATAATGGGTAGGTAAACCCGATAACTATCAGCGAACCTTGGCCAGCTCCGCGCGCATCTGCTGAATCACGCTGTCGTAGCCGTGGGGGTCGCTTGCCTGGTGGGCGTTAAAGATCGCTGAACCCGCTACAAAGGTATCGGCACCGGCGGCGGCGATATCCGCGATATTGTCGACTTTGACGCCACCATCAATCTCCAAGCGAATGGGCAAGCCCGAAGCGTCGATACGCGCACGTGCCTCACGCAGCTTGTTCAGCGTGCCGGGGATAAACGACTGGCCGCCAAAGCCGGGGTTGACGCTCATCAGCAGCACCATATCAACCTTATCCATCACGTAATCAAGATACGAAAGCGGCGTGGCCGGGTTAAACACCAGCCCCGCTTTACAACCACCATCACGAATCAGCTGCAGCGAACGATCAATATGCTCAGAGGCTTCGGGGTGGAAAGTGATGTAGCTGGCACCCGCCTCAATAAAATCGCTAATCATGCGATCCACCGGCTTCACCATCAGATGCACATCAATGGGTGCCGTCACGCCATGGTCGCGCAGCGCCTTACATACCATCGGCCCAATAGTCAGGTTCGGCACGTAATGGTTGTCCATAACGTCGAAATGAACCACATCGGCGCCGGCCGCCAGCACGTTATCAACCTCCTCGCCCAGCCGCGCAAAGTTAGCGGAGAGTATCGAAGGGGCAATCAAAAAATCCTGTGCAGCGCTCATGAAGGGGTCCTCAGGTAATAAAAATAAAGGGGCCATCTTACCAGAGCCACACACGAAGCCCTATTACACGTGACGGCCATGCAGCACGCTTGCCGTCAATGCATATCCTTAAACAGATATTTCCAAATAGAATATAAAACACGATTGTAATTCCACAATCCTAGGTTTAACCTTAGCGTCATCGCGACTAAATCGCCCCCAGAATCAAGGAGTCTATAATGACGCTACCCTCCTCTTTCCGCACCGGCCTTCGCCGTAGCCTACTGGCCGTTGCCGTTGGCACCGTCGTTTCTGGCATGACCTTCTCCAGCGCCGCCGTTGCTCAGGAGCGCGAGCTGCTGAACTCCTCCTATGACATCGCCCGCGAGCTGTTCGCCGCGATTAACCCGGAGTTCCAGGCGTGGTGGGAAGAGGAGCATGGCGAAGAGATCGCTATCAGCCAGTCCCACGGTGGCTCCTCTGCCCAGGCGCGCGCCATTATGCAGGGCCTACGTGCGGACGTAGTGACGTTTAACCAAGTCACCGACGTTCAAGCACTAGCCGATGCAGGCTTGGTGGCTGAGGATTGGCAGGATGCGTTTGAGAACAACGCTTCGCCCTACTACTCCACCACCGCTTTCCTGGTGCGCAAAGGCAACCCGAAAGGCATCGAAAGCTGGGATGACCTCGTTAAAGAAGACGTACAAATGGTCTTCCCGAACCCGAAAACCTCCGGTAACGGCCGCTACACGTACCTGGCTGCCTGGGGCTTCGCCGAGAATGAATTCGACGGCGATGAAGAGAAGATCCAAGACTTCATGCGCACCTTCCTGCGCAACGTAGCGGTGTTCGACACCGGCGGTCGCGGTGCCACAACCAGCTTTATCGAGCGCGGCATTGGCGACGTACTGATCAGCTTTGAGTCTGAAGTGAACAACATCCGCAGCGAATACGGCAGCGATGACTACGAAGTAATCGTCCCGCCGGTGAGCATTCTGGCGGAATTCCCGGTCGCGGTGGTGGGTGAAAACGCCGAACGTAACGGCAACAGCGACTTAGCCCAAAGCTACCTAGAGTATCTCTACAGCGAAGATGCCCAGCGTCAGTTGGCAGGCTTTAACTACCGTGTTCATAACGACACCGTGGTAGAAGAGTTTGCTGACCAGTTCCCCGATACCGAACTGTTTGAAGTCGAAAACGTGTTCGGCAGCTGGGAAGAAGCGATGGAGAACCACTTCGAAGGCGGTGCTCTACTTGATCAACTGCAACGTCGTTAACGGAACCCCATGAGCCAATTAGCATTTTGGCGATCCGGCAGCACACGCGTGCTGCCGGGTTTTGGCCTATCTATGGGTATCAGCGTGCTATTTATTTCGCTGGTCCTGCTACTGCCCATTACCGGACTATTTGGCCAGCTTTCTGAACTGAGCCTGGCCGAGTACTTTGCCATCATCACCGAAGGTCGCGTCGTCGCCAGCTATATGGTCACCATCGGCGCGGCAGCCGTGGCGGCGCTGGTGAACGCAGTGTTTGGCCTACTGCTGGCATGGGTGCTGGTGCGCTATGAATTCCCTGGCAAACGCCTACTCGATGCTTTGATGGATCTGCCTTTTGCCCTGCCCACCGCCGTTGCGGGCATTACTCTGGCGACGCTCTATGCGGGCAATGGCTGGGTCGGCAACATCATCGAGCCCATGGGGCTTCAGGTCGCTTACACCTGGGTGGGGATTGCCCTGGCGATGGCCTTCACCAGTATTCCCTTTGTGGTGCGCACGGTGCAGCCGGTGCTGGAAGATTTGCCTGCCGAGGTGGACGAAGCCGCGATGTCCCTGGGCGCCACCGATGGCGTGGCGTTTCGCCGAGTGATTATGCCGCACCTTTGGCCAGCGCTCGTCACCGGCACCGGGCTTGCCTTCGTGCGCTCGCTGGGTGAGTTCGGGGCGATTATTTTTATCGCAGGCAATATGCCCTATGAAACCGAAATTACCGCGCTGATGATCTTCGTCAAACTGCAGGAGTATGACTACGCCGGGGCGTCTGCCATTGCCTCGGTGGTGCTGTTTGTCTCGCTGGCGCTGCTGCTCGCCATCAATATCTGGCAGGGCCGCTTTGTGCGTCGCCTGCATGGAGGTAAAGGATAATGCGCCGGATTGGTGATGCGCCTTTAGTGCGGCGCTTATTAATTGGCGCAGCCCTACTGCTGTCTGCGCTATTTCTGCTGCTGCCGCTGGTGGCTATTTTTGCTCAGGCGTTCTCCCAGGGCGTCATGGTATTTTGGGAGAACGTGAGCAATGCGTTCACCCTGCACGCCATTGGCCTTACGTTGGTCATTGCGTTAATGACCATCCCCATTTGCTTGGTATTTGGCGTCGCGCTAGCGTGGCTGGTGACGCGCTTTAGCTTCCCAGGGCGGCGCATTCTGCAAACGCTGATTGATATTCCGTTTGCCGTTTCTCCTGTGGTCGCTGGCTTAATTTATCTACTGCTGTATGGCCGCAACGGCTGGATTGGCGGATGGTTAGATAGCCACGATATTCAGCTGATGTTTGCCTGGCCGGGCATTTTGATGGTCACCATCTTCGTCACCTGCCCCTTTGTGGCGCGTGAATTAATCCCGCTTATGCAGGCCCAAGGCTCACGGGAAGAAGAAGCCGCCGTAACGCTGGGCGCTTCTGGCTGGACAACGTTTTGGCGGGTCACGCTGCCCAACATTCGCTGGGCACTGCTCTACGGCATCATCCTCACCAACGCCCGCGCGGTAGGTGAATTTGGTGCGGTCTCGGTTGTCTCAGGGGCCATTCGTGGGCAAACCAATACGCTACCGCTGCACCTTGAGCAGCTCTATCAGGATTACAACGCCGTGGGTGCGTTTGCGAGCGCCGCCCTGCTGGCCCTGATTGCCCTGTTAACTCTTGCGGCCAAGGCAGGCCTTGAATGGCGCGCATCGCGCCGGGAGGCATACACATGAGTATTCGCTTACAGAATATTGCCAAGCACTTTGCCAACACCCAGGCGCTTGAACCCATCAACCTGGACATTCACGAAGGTGAATTGGTGGGCTTGCTAGGTCCTTCCGGTTCGGGCAAAACCACCCTGCTGCGTATCATTGCTGGCCTAGAGAACGCCGATAGCTCGCCGCAGCCGGGTAAAATTCTATTTGGCGACCGTGACGTGACCAATGTGCATGTGCGCGACCGCCGCATCGGCTTTGTTTTTCAGCACTACGCCCTGTTTCGTCATATGAGCGTTTATGACAATGTGGCGTTTGGCCTTACGGTGATGCCGAAAAAGCGCCGCCCCTCCAACGGTGAAATTCGGGCGCGAGTCTTCAGGCTCCTTGAGATGGTGCAGCTACAGCACTTAGCCAACCGTTTGCCTGCCCAGCTCTCGGGTGGGCAACAGCAGCGCGTATCGCTGGCTCGCGCACTTGCTGTAGAGCCTGACGTCCTGCTGCTAGACGAGCCGTTTGGCGCCCTGGATGCCAAGGTTCGCCAAGACCTTCGCCGCTGGCTGCGCCGCTTGCATGACGAACTGAACTTTACCAGCGTGTTCGTCACCCACGACCAGGAAGAAGCGCTGGAGCTTTCTGACCGTGTGGTGGTGATGAGTAACGGCCGTATCGAGCAAATCGACACGCCGGATACGCTCTACCGCGCACCGAAGAACCGCTTTGTATTTGAGTTTTTGGGTGATGTGAACCACCTAGAGGGCCGCGTTCGCGATGGCGTGCTGACCTGCGGCGATGCGCACCTCAACGTGGACTTACCCGATGGCGATGAAGAGCTGCTGCTGCGCCCCCATGAGGTGCGCCTGGCGGAAGAACCCAGCGCTGAAAGCCACCTGCCGGTGACGATTACCGCTATCTCCCCGGTCGGTGCCGAAGTACGCGTAGAGCTAGAGGCCGACTGGCTGGCAAAACCGTGGCTAGCCACCGTTCGCCACGCCGATTTCGAGCGACTGCACATGCGCCGGGGGCAGCGCTTGTTTGCTCACCCGCGCCAGTGGCATCGCTTTAAAGAAGACGCTAAAACACCTGAGCAGCAGGCACGAGTGGCTTAGGGACTGCTAGCGCGGCAGGCTAGCACAACGCTATACTGCCGCGATTATTGCAATGCCTTGTTTCTTAACGCTTTGCTTTTTAATACCTTGTTGCGACAGGTATGTTTATCGTTTAACCACAATGATTGCGGAGAGTTTTATGCGTCGGCGTCACTTTTTACGCGCGTCTGGTGCGTTGTTAACCACCCTATTGCTGGCAGGCTGTGCAAGTCCTCAATACCTACAGCTAAACCCCACCCGTAGCGCTAACGTGCCGCAAACCGGCTCGGGTCAGCAAGTGACCGTGGTGGCCGTCGACGCCCGGCCGAGTGAAGTCATTGGTACGCGCACGGGCGGCAACATGTCGACGGCGCAGATTATAGTAAGCAGCCATGAATTGATTCCGCGCCTACAGGCCGAAGCGGAGCGTGCCGCACGCGATATGGGGTTTACCCCTACCCGCGAAGCCGCCCAAGGCCGCCCCAGCCTGACTCTGGAACTTGCCAGCTTGCACTATGGCCGTGGCGACAGCGGGCAGCCGCTAATTGATGAAGCGCGCATTGAAGGGGTTTTCCGGGCCATCGCGCAGAACCAGGGCACGACGTATACCGGGACATATACGTCACGTCGCACCCAAGGTTATGCGCTTAAACCGGGTGAAGATGCCAATACGCGGATGTTGAACGACTTGCTTAGCGATGGCCTAAACCGGGCATTCAGCGACCCAGAGCTGGGTCGGCTTCTCGCCCGTTAAGGGGGATAATTAAACCCGTGGCCCGCGCCGCTCAAGCGCCCAGATGCTTTCACTTCGGCCACGGGCATCGGCGGGCAGGTGCGCTAACCGCTCTATGCGGAAATTGGGCGCCATCAGGCGCTCAATTTCCTCATCCGGCACGCTAAATGGCGGCCCGGCATCGCCATCGGCGTGGGTTAACCCCACCAGCAGCCCTTTCGCTCCCGGTGGCACCAACTGAGCCAAGTGGAAAGCGTAGCGTTCGCGGGTAGCCGGTGGCAGCGCAATCAGCGATGCACGATCGTAAAAAGCCTCCACTTCAGCCGCCTGCTGAATATGCAGGTGAAAGAAGTCACCGCACCAGAGCTCGATGTTACCCTGCCGGCACACCTCAAAGCCTGCCTGAGTATAACGAGAGATACCGCCACTACGCTGGGCCAAAAATTGCTCGATAGCCTCCGGGGCAAGCTCTATGCCCAACACCGGGTGCCCTTGGTCCGCGAGCCAGCGCATATCTAAGCTCTTCCCACATAGCGGCACCAACACCTTGGCTCCAGAGGGCACGCCTAGCGTTGGCCAATACTTCAACAGTGCCGGGTGGGTCTCCTCCAGGTGAAAGCCTATCCGTCCCTCTTGCCAACGCTGCCGCCAGGAATTCTCCATGGACATGCCCTCTTACTATCCTAAAAACCTAACTGTTTAGAACCAGCGGTCACGCTTTTTACGACGGCGCGGCAAGTGCGGCACAATCAGCCCCACCAGCAGGCCAGCGCCCGCCACACCGCCACCGTACATAAAGTAGCGCATCAGCAAGTCTTCCTCTTGAGTGTCCAGACGTGCCTGCAGCGCTCGCACCTGTTGGCGTGACTGCTCTGCCTCGTTATCCAGCTCAAGGTTCCTCGCTTCCAGGTCTGCGATGCGCTGCTCGCGAACATCAAGCGTGGCGGTCATGGAAGAGACCCGCTGCTCCCAGGTATCGTTGATACCGTCAAGCTCTTGGGTCAGCTCTTCCACCTGGGCCTGCAGCTCGGGCAATTGCTGACGAGCACTAGGCGTTTGCTGAAGCTCATTGCTCAAAACCCACACCGTATCGCCGCTATTGCTGCGCACCCGGGTGTAATCACCGCTGGTTTCCAGCACTTCCACCTGCTCGCCTGCATTGAGCGTTCCCACAATGCGATAACCATCTGTCGGCCCACTGCGCACGTAGGTACTTAGCTCATCGCTGACCCAGGCTTGGTTATCGGATTGAGCGAATGCCGCTTGGCTGCTCATGCTTAGCAGCACGCCAACTGCGGCGGCATAACAATTACTGCGAAATTTATCTACTTGCATGACGTCATGTCCTGATCATAAAAACGCGCATGGCCGACGAAGCCACCGCGCGTATCGCTCAAAGCGTTGCGCGTGTCTAAAGCGCTTACCCTTCCCCGCGGGGCGGTAACGGGAAGGGACGAGGAAACTCTGCGACGCGAGCATCACTTTTCACGGCCTTCAGGGGGCCTTCACGCTCTACCTCATCAATCCGCACAATGGCGTTAAGAGGCAGGTAACTACGCTTCACACCCTCAAAGGTTCGCTGCAGTTTTTCCGCTCCTGGATCCACCACCACTCGCGACGCATCGTCAAAGACAAACTCCTCGACTTCAATAAAGCCCCAGAGTTCGCTCTGAAAGATCTCTCTGACGTATAAATCCCAAATTTCACCCTGCTGGTGAACCACCACACGGTAGATCGGCTTGGCCGCCATCTTGGCCTAATCCTCTTGCCACTTGAAGGTAACGTTACCGCGCCTAGCCTACCATACTCCGGGGTTGCCCCTTTAGCAGACATCATCGAAAACGGCGCTTTCCTTATTTGACAGCCTCACAGGCCACTAATTAGCCGGTGGTAGCGCCTATTGTGTATGGTACCCACTGGGGCTTGATCTACTTTAAAGGTGAGGACGCGCATACCATCCGTGATCTTTTAAAACGCCAAGAGGATCTCGACTTCTATGTATAATCCCCGCTACGGCAAGGGTAAGGAGTCTATGTGACAAACCACCAAGAGGTCTCTTCACCTGAAGATGCCAAGCTCAACGAGCTAGCACGTCCGGCAACGGCGAGCGCTTTGGCGAAGCCTCTCTGCCATTTGAGCAGTTCACTTCGCGGCTCTATATCTACCACTACGCCCCTCTAGAAAGAGGCGAGCTGGCCACGGTGACCGATGAAGAACTAGAGCGCGTTAAGGGCTTTCTGCACCGTAGCTGGGGAGCCACACGCTTCCCCTACTGAGCTGCAGGCCGACTAATGGCCCCAGTAATACGGGGCCTCCCAAACACTACAGATACGACCAAGATGATACGACTCGATCAATTACTGGTCAGCCAAGGACTGGCCAGTTCTCGTACCCGTGCCCAACGGCTGATCAAAAACGGGCGCGTTTTTTTAAGCGACGGCACCTTGCTGAGCAAACCCTCTGAAAAATGGCCGACCAATGCCCCACTCCGCGTGGAGGAGGACCCAGAAGAGCGCTACGCCTCACGCGCAGGGCTAAAGCTAGAAGGCGTGCTACAGGCGTTAGCCATGCGCTTAGAGGATAAAGGCGTGCTGGATATTGGCCAGTCCACAGGCGGGTTTACTGACTGCGCGCTGCAATTTGGCGCACGCCATGTAGTAGGCGTGGAAGTCGGCCACGACCAGCTTGCCAGCCACTTACGCAGCGACCCACGAGTAACCTGCCTGGAAGGCCTTAATGCCCGTCATATGAGCACCTCAGAGGCACTTTTGAGCACGCTTGCCGAACGGCCGATTGATCTTGCGGTGATGGATGTATCGTTTATATCCCAGACGCTGATTCTGCCTGAGATTGCCGCCCTACTGCCGCCTAGCGGGCAGCTGCTTTCGCTGGTAAAACCACAGTTTGAGCTAGACCCCGGTGCGCTGGATAAACGCGGCGTCGTGCGCGACCCTCGTCGCTACGCAGAGGTGGAGCAAAAAATACGCACCGCCTGCGAGCAGTGCGGCCTCGTTATCAGTCACTGGCAAGAGAGCCCGATTACCGGCAGCGACGGCAATCGGGAGTTTCTTCTTCTCGCCAGCAAGCCCTAGCGGTTAGCTCAACGAAGCAGGCGGGAGGGTCGGCTTGGACTGCACTTTCACCGACTCCCCTTGCTCAGGATGCAGCCAAACATCGAGCTGTTCAAAGGCGATCTTCACTCCCGCCTCCTTGAACAGCTCATCCACCCGGCAATTCACCTCATCGGCCGCAAACAGGCGGTCTAACAAGTCATTGACGAAAATACGCAGTTCGAAATTGAGGCTGTGAGGGCCGTAACTTAGGCAGAACACCTGCGGCTCAGGGTCATCCAGCACGCGGGCATTTTCATCGGCCGCTTGACGCAAAAGCTTATGCACCAGAGGCAAATCTGAACCGTGTGAGACCCCGTAAGTGAGCACCACGCGGGTCACATTGTCGGAGAGCGACCAGTTAATGAGCTGATCCGTGACGAAAGTCTTGTTGGGAATAATGATCTCTTTGCGGTCGAAATCGGTCACCGTGGTGGCCCGAATACGAATCTGACTCACCGTGCCGTGCAGGTTGCCTATGGTAATGGTGTCACCAATACGAATAGGGCGCTCAAACAGAATAATTAGGCCGGAAATAAAATTGGCAAAAATTTCCTGTAAACCAAAGCCTAACCCGACACTCAACGCTGCCACCAACCACTGCAACTTATCCCAGGACACACCTAAGGTCGCCAGCGACATCACTATGCCGGTTCCCACAATGGTGTAGGAGAGCAGCGAGCTAATCGCATAGGCACTCCCCTGCTTGAGCGCCAAGCGCGATAACACCATCACCTCCAGCAGGCCAGGAAGATTGCGAGCCGAAATAAAGGTGATGGCTACTACCAAGAGCGCCGTGACAAAATCCGAGATCGATAGCGCATTGTCGACCAAATCGCCTTCAGCCGCGTTCCAAAGCGACACCTGATCTAGATACCCCAGTACAGCGAGCAGGTCCGACCACACCAAATAGAGCAGCGCGCTAAACCCTATTAGCAAAATAAGCTTAGAGAGCCGCAGCGACTGGGCGTTGATTTTTTCCATATCCAACGGCGGCTCTTCGACCACCTCTAACCCACCTTCAGCACCCTCTTGTACTTGCGCACGGCGGCGGGCTAACGCACGACGATAAGCTAACCGACGGGCGGCCACTGCCAAACTGCGCACCACCGTCGCCTCAACAACCACCCAAAGCCCCAATAAATAGAGCGTAATGGCAAAGCGTGCCACTAATCTGAGCGCCGTATACTCATATCCCCATGCCACTAACCCAAGCAGCACCAAGGGCACAGCCGCCATCGCCAGACCCAATATCAGCCTAAAAAGCCGCACACCAAAAATCGGCACATGGGCAAGAATAAGCTGCGCCAGCCACCAGGCCATCGCAAGCAGCCCGCTCATGAACAGCGCCATCGCCACCGGGCGCTGAGCCAGCGGTGTTTCCATCTGCTCGGACATGGCCGCAATGGCCACGACCGGTACCAGCGCCATGCCCAGCCCAATCAACAAGCGACGCAGCCGCGCGTTGTACGCCGGTGACCAGGTAAAGTGACGCTCGGCGACGCCGTCGGGCACCAGCAGTCGCCGCCCAAGGGCTACCACAAACCAGCTCAAACCAAGCTGCAGCAGCGCAGGCGCTAACCCCAGCGCAAGGCCACCCTCCGCCGTGTGCAGGGCAACGCCCGCACCCGCCAGTGCTAACGGCCCGGGTAGCGCTAGCAGCGCATTGAGCAACACCGCTTTGGGGGTGTGTAGCTGGGTATCGCTTTTCAAACGACCAATTTGTGAATGAATCAGCGCTAGTCGCTTTTTGATACGCCCGCGCAGCGCAATCAATACCACGCTCAGCAACAGCAGCGGCGCGCCTACTAGCATATCCCAAGAGAGCCCCCGCCAGCGGGTAGGCAGTACCGCGCGCCACTCCCCTTCATGCCACTCCTGCGTGAGATAACTGGGCAGTTGACGTAGCCAGTTCACATCCAACGGGCGGCTGTTGGCCACCCAAAACAGCTGCTCATCAATGGTGGCGCGCAGATCATGAGTAGTGGAGAGCAGCTGCTGATGATTGAGCTGTAGCTCGATGGCTGAACTCAACAGGCTGCCGTAGGCCTGCTCGAGTTGCTCCACCAGCTCACGGCGGGACTGATAAAGCCGCGTCAACGAGTCCACCAGCCCTGGAGTTACCTCGACCCCCGCCTCTTCAAGGCGCTGAGCAGCCAACCGCTCCCCTTGGCGGAGCTGGTCGCGCTGGCGAATAAGATCGAACTGTTTCAAGCGCAGGTCGGCAATCTCATCCTGCAAATCGCGCCGGGGCACTACGGCAGGCAGCGACTGGCGCTGCTCGCGGAGAATACGAGAGAGCAACTGGCTGCCGCGAATGGCTTCCATCTGCTCATTGAGGCTGCGCTGCAGCTGGCGAACATGCTCTAACTGACGCTGCGCCTCGATGTTTTCACGCACAATGCCATTGGCACGGTCCGTCGCCCGCAGCAGCTCCAGGCTTAGCGTTTGATTGACCTGCTGAGCATTCAGCACGACGGGATGACCTTCCGCGATGAGCGGGTCATTTTTGGCGGCGTCGGCGATGGCCTGCTCAGACTGAAGGCGTCGCTGGCGGTCGATCACGCCCTGCAGCAGGCTAAGCTGCTGCTCTTGCTGATCGATCTGCAGGGCCAGCAGGTCACGGCGCTGTTGAGCCAGTTCACGCAGGCGGCTGTTGGTACTTAATTCACGCTGGTTCAGGCTGACCTCTTGCTCTGCCAGCGCTCGCTCTAAGCGCCACTGGATGAGCTGTGCATCCTCGCGAGCCGAAAGCTGACGATCCGCCAGCAGCGCAGCCCGAGTATCATGCTCACGGCGTAGCGTTTCCGCGCGCTGTAGCGCATCGGAAATGGCCTGCTGTGCCCGTTCGGGTAGCGTCTGAGCAGCTAACAGCTGGGAGTTCACCTCTGCCATCTGGCTCTGCAGTTGCTGCAGCTCCATCACAGCATCAGCCTGCTCGGCTTCTAATACCTCTAACGGCATATCACTGAGGTGATTGACCGAAAGCTGTTGGCTCTCCTCTTCGGCATCATTAAGCTCGCGCTCTAAACGCAGCAATAACTCTGGTGCCTGATTCACCCGCTGCTCTAACGCCTGCTGGCGCTCTTCGATGGCCTTGAGGCGCTCATAGGCCTGCAGTGCTGCGGTCAGCGCCGCCTGGTCACGCTTTTGGTCGGCGGTTAATTCGGCATCTAGCGACTCAATGGCCGCCAAGCGCTCAGTTAGCTCTGCTTCAGGAGGGACGCGCTCAACCGCAATAGTTTGAGCGGTTGCGGGACTGGCCAGCATCGCTACCATGTATAGGCAGCAAATGACGGCTTTCATGGCATTTCTCACCACGTTACTTATGCCTCATTGACATGTAAGCCCGCCGAATCGGGCAAGATTCCCATTGTCGGGGGTTAGCAGTCGTTGCGCAATCCAGTTAGCTAGCGGGATATCGACAGTTGACTTGTACGAGCGGCATGTATAGAAACGACGCTGGCACCTCTTTCCTTATTCCTTAATTTGTGAGCCACGTTGATGGTTATCCAAAAACTGTTGTTAACCGGCCTAGTGGTGGTGGTAAGTGCTGATATGCTCAGCCAGAGCGCCCAGGCCGACACCCAAGAAGAGATTGAAGCGCGTATTCGTGCACTGAATACCGAGCTTTATCAACTGCGCCAGCAACTGCAGCAAATTGACTCACCTGAGGAAGCAGCCCAAGGCGTTCCTCCCAAGCAGTTGCCGGAAGAAGTTGCTCTGGAGGACCTGAGTGATCGTCGCCAGTGGGAGCAGGAGTCGTCGCGTAACCCGTTTTCCATCACCACCCACCGTACCAATTACCTGTTTCCGGTGAGCTATAACACTAACCAGGACGCCAACAACTTTCGTGAAGTGACCGATGCGTCCGGGCCTAACAATAACGAAGTGAAGTTCCAGTTCAGCGCCAAGTTCAATCTGGCGGAAGACATCTTTGGCAACGTTGGCGACGTCTATTTTGCCTACACTCAGCGAAGCTGGTGGCAGGCCTACAACACTGACGCCTCCTCCCCTTTCCGGGAAACCAACTACGAGCCTGAGGTTTTTATCGACTTCGACAACGCCTGGAGCGCGCTGGGCTGGGTAAATACTCGCAACCGGATCTCTTTTATTCACCAATCCAATGGTCGTTCCGACCCGCTTTCGCGTAGCTGGAATCGTGTCTATCTGGAGAGCACCTTCCAGAGCGGTGACTGGGCGCTAACGCTGGCTCCTCACTGGCGCGTACCTGAGTCTGAAAGCGATGACGACAACCCGGATATCGAGCGTTTTGTCGGCTATGGGGATATTCGTCTTGCCAAGCGTTTACAAAATAACCATGAATTCGCGGGGCAACTGCGTGGCAATCCAAGCACGGGTAACTACGGCACCCAGGTTGACTATAGTTGGCCAGCGTTTAACGGTGTGCGCGCCCATGTACAGTACTACTATGGCTACGGTGAAAGCATGATTGATTACGATAATCGCGTGCACCGTTTAAGCCTTGGTTTTAGTCTTAACCCACTATTTAGCGCCACCGGGCTGAACCGTTAAACGACAAGGGTTGTCTATCAGGTGGCGGCTGCTATGCTGAAGTCGTCACTCATTTACTCGTCAAAGGAAGACATCATGGCAAAACGTAATACAGATACCTCCGCACGCGCTGACCAGCTGAAAGAAGACCTGCGCCATCTCAGCGAAACAGTCGAAGAGCTGGTGAACGCAACCTCCAAAGACGCCAGCAGCGAAATGCGCGATCTGCGTGAGCGTGCCGAGCGACGTTTAAAAGATACTCGTACTCGCCTAGAAGCCCGCGGAGAACGTTTCTACGAAGACACCCGCGAAACGCTCTCCGAACAGGCAGCGTGTTGTGACCGTTATGTCCATGAAAACCCCTGGACCAGCATCGGTATTGGCGCCGCTGCTGGCCTTGTCGTTGGTATGCTGCTCGGGCGTCGCTAATGGCTTTGGGTCCCACCCAACGCGTCTTTTCTGCCGCCAAACGCCTGCTGAAATCACTGGTAGCTAACAGTGAAACTCGCCTGCGTTTGGCGGTTTTAGAGCTAGAAGAGGAGCGCGCGCGTTTACTGGTTTTGCTGTTACTTGCGGGTGCCAGTCTACTGCTCCTGCTATTAGGCGTTGCCACGCTTACGGCGCTGGTGGTGGTTCTCTTCTGGGATACTTATCGATTAACGGCAATTAGCGTCAGTGCTGGTGTGCTCATCGCGTTAAGCATACTGCTAGCGGTGATTGCTATGCGTCAGGCCAAGCGCCATACACTGCTAAAAGAGACGTTAAAGCAGCTTGCCGCCGACCGTGCACTGCTGGAGGTGAATGAGGATGACTCGTCACAACAGCGTCGTTAAACCACCTAGCCGGGCAGAACGCAAAGCAGCTCTACTGGCGGAACTGGAGCAACAGCGTATCGATATCTTAGTCGATAGCGACACGCTGCTACGCGCTTCGTCACCGCTGGATAGCCACTGGAAAAGCTTTAAGCTGCCTCTTTACGCTATTGGTGGCATCGCTGCTCTGCGCATTGCGCGCCACCCTGGTGGTGCCATGGCGGCGGGTCGTAAAGTGCTCGCAGGCTATATGCTGTTTAGGAAATTGAAGCTATTGGCCAAAGTGGCGACGTAATCAACCGATCGCCACGATGCTTTTATAGTGCCTATTAAAAAGCCGCTGCGGCTCGACGCAGCGGCTTTTTAGTCTGCGTTAGGGCAGCTTAGCACGCTTGACCACAGGCTACGCCGCTCGCCCACGCCCATTGAAAGTTATAGCCACCCAGCTGCCCCGTAACATCCAGCACTTCACCAATGAAGCGCAGTTGCGGCAGATCCTTCACCTCAAAGGTTTTCGATGAGATGGCGTCGGTATTCACGCCGCCCATGGTCACTTCTGCTGTACGCCACCCTTCCGTGCCCGCCGGTTTTAGCTGCCACTGATTAAGCCGCTGGGCCCAAGCATCGAGCGCTTCGTTGCTGTATTGCGCCAGCGGGCTGGCCAAGTGAGAGTCGGGATACCACTCCAGCAGCGCTTGGGCAAAGCGTTTGGGGAAACGCTCGCCTAGCCAGGTCGACAACAGCCTTTTGGGGGTTTCCTGGCGCGCATGGCGCAACGCGTCAGCCACGTCTTCGCCCGGCAAGAGGTCGATGGAGATTGCGCTACCCGGCTCCCATACGCTGGAAATTTGTAGCATAGAAGGGCCGGATAGCCCTCGATGGGTAAACAGCATCGGCTCGACAAAGCGCTTCTCTTTGCAGCTCACCGCCGTGGGCACGCTAACGCCAGAAAGCCCCGCCGCCCGCTCTTTCCAGCTATCGCTTAGGGTAAATGGCACTAGGCCGGGGCGCGTGGGCAGCACCTCTAAGCCAAACTGGCGGGCAATATCGTACCCAAAGCCGGTCGCCCCCATGGTAGGAATGGAAAGCCCTCCGGTCGCCACGACCACCACCCCTGCATCAATCGTGCCCAGAGACGTGGCCAACCGCATGCCCTCGCCCTGCCGCTCCAGCCGAGAAACGGATGTGCTCAGTTTAATCTCCGCCCCGGCCCACTCACACTCGGCCAAGAGTACCCGCACAATCTCTTTGGCGGAATCTGCGCAAAATAGCTGCCCTGGCGCTTTTTCCACATACTCAACGCCATGGGTTTCTACCAGCGATACAAAGTGTTCTGGGCGATAACGTTTTAATGCAGAAATGCAAAAATAAGGATTTTCAGAGTAAAAGTGTCCAGGCGCTGTATCAAGATTGGTAAAGTTACAGCGGCCTCCCCCAGACATAAGAATCTTTTTACCCGCTTTGTTCGCATGGTCGACCACCAAAACGCGTCGCCCGGCATAGCCAGCCTGTGCCGCGCACATTAAACCAGCGGCACCTGCGCCAATGACTACGACGTCGTAGACCATAACTGAGGCTCCCAGAGTGAAAAGGCGGGCATTTTAACAGGTAAGAAGCGCCAAACTACTGTACATTTTAAAAACTCATGTATAAGAAATGCACAAGATACTACCTATTCGCCTCAACATTCGCCCCAACAATGTTGCAGGTAATGACTTACTATCATCGCCGATTGCGGAATATTTCAATAATACTGAGACACTTATGATCGCTTTTAAACGCTCCTTTTGCTGCCTCGTGCTACTCCTTGGATGGGCTTCTATTGCCAGCGCACAATCAAAGCCGCCTGTGATTGGTTATTACGTTGAGACAGAGACCTGGTCCGACCCGCTGGAAGCACTAGGCACCTTACGTGCTGATGAAAGCGTGACCTTATCGGCCACCGTAACCGACACCATTGCAGAGATTAACTTCGATGATGGCGAGCAGGTAGAGCGCGGTCGTTTACTGGTTCGTTTGGAAGACGCCGAAGAGCAAGCACTGCTAAGAGCCGCCCAGGCCATTACCGATGAGCGGCGAAACGCTTCTGACCGCGCTTCGCAGCTGCAGCAGCGCAACTTAGCGGCTAGAGCAGACGTAGAAGACACTCAATCCCAGCTGCGCCAAGCACAAGCCGATGCCCAAGCCCTGGAAGCTAGACTGGAAAATTACCGAATACACGCGCCGTTTAGCGGCCGCGTAGGATTTCGTGACGTCAGTGTGGGCACCCTCGTCACCCCCGGCATGGCGTTGGTGACGCTAGATAAGCTAGATGTAATGAAACTCGATTTTACCGTACCAGCGGTATTTTTGGGGCGGCTATCCGCCGGGTTAAGTCTTAGTGCCACCACGGCGGCGTACCCAGACGAGGTATTTCGCGGCGACGTTGCCAGCATTGGCACAAGGATTGACCCGGTATCCCGTAGCGTTAGCGTGCGTGCCGAGTTGGCCAATCCTGATTTAAAGCTGCGCCCTGGCATGCTGATGGAAGTCATCGTGCAGCAGCGCGTACGCGATGCGTTAGTGCTGCCTGAAGCCGCGATTCAGCCTAGCGGCAACCGCCACTTTGTGATGGTGATTCAACAGCAGGAGAATGCGCCACGCTTAGAGCGCCGAGAAGTAGCTATCGGCGAGCGCCGCAGCGGGGAAGTAGAAGTACTAGAAGGCATTAGCGAAGGCGATTTGGTGGTGATTCATGGTCTGCAGCTAGCCCGTGAGGGTCAAGAAGTTCGCCTGCTAGGCGTTGCCGACGACAGCACGGACATTCGCTCGCTGCTGGAGGCTGACCGCTAATGCGTTTATCCGATATTTCCGTTCAGCGGCCAGTGCTGGCCATGGTGATTGCCGCACTGATTATTGCTTTTGGCTTGCTGGCCCTTAACCGCTTGCCGCTGCAAGAGTACCCCACGGTTGACCCGCCTATTGTCAGTATTGATACCCGCTACCCCGGTGCCTCGGCCAGCGTGGTAGAAACACGCATTACCCAAGTATTAGAAGACCGCATTGCCGGAGTGGAGGGCATCGAGCTGATCACCTCCCAAAGCGAGGATGGCCGCTCGCGCATCGAGATCGAGTTCGCCATCACTATGGATATCAACGCTGCGGCGAACGATATCCGCGACCGCATTTCAGGCGCACTGCGCAACCTGCCGGACGACGCCGACAATCCTGAAGTCACTAAAGCCGACAGCAGCGAAGAGATTGTTGTTTGGCTAAGCCTATCGGGGGCGGACTACTCGATTGCCGAACTCACCGACTACGCCAACCGCTTTCTCGTCGATAGTCTCTCAGTACAGCCTGGCGTTGCCCGAGTACGCGTGGGCGGCGGCCAGGATTACGCCATGCGCGTGTGGCTCGACCGTAACGCACTGGCGGCTCGCGGCCTGACCGTAGGCGATGTGGAGGACGCTCTACGTGCTGAAAACGTCGAGCTGCCTGCGGGTTCTATCGAATCCGATGACCGCCAGTTTATTGTCCGCTTGCCGCGCAGTTTCGCCACTGCTGAAGACTTTCAAGGCTTAGCGCTTGCCCAAAGCAATAACGGCTATCTAGTGCGCTTATCGGATGTCGCCCGGGTGGAAGTAGGCTCTGTGGAAGACCGCTCCGTTTTCCGAGCCAATGGCGTGCCTATGGTGGGGCTGGGGGTGATCATGCAGTCCACCGCCAACGTGATTGAGCTTTCTGAGGCGGTTCAAGAAGAGCTTGGGCGGCTACAAGGCACCCTGCCCGAGGGGATGTCGCTCACGCTGAACTATGATGCCTCAGTGTTCGTTTCCGGTGCCATTGAGCAGGTGGTGATGACGCTGTTTATCGCCATGGGGCTCGTCGTGGTGGTGATCTTTCTATTTCTTGGCAATTTCCGCACTACCCTTGTCCCCGCCGTCACGGTGCCGATTGCCGTCATCGGTGCATTTACAGCACTGGCAGCCATGAATTTCTCCATCAACCTGCTCACCCTGCTCGCACTGGTGTTGGCCATCGGGCTGATTGTTGATGATGCCATTGTGGTGCTCGAAAACATCAACCGACGCATGCACGACTACGGTGAAACACCGCTGGTGGCCGCCTTTCGCGGTACGCGGCAAATCGCCTTTGCGGTGATCGCCACCACCCTAGTGTTAGTCGCCGTCTTTGTGCCACTGAGCATGCTGCAAGGCGATATTGGTCGGCTGTTCTCTGAATTCGCCCTGACCATGGCAGCAGCAGTGGTCGTCTCTACCCTGCTCGCATTGACCCTAACGCCCATGATGGCGTCTAAAATCCTCAAGCCCGGCATGCACGATAGCCGCATTGGAAAAGGCGTGCAGTGGCTGCTGGATGGCACCAAACGCCGCTACCAGCGAGCCTTAGAAGCCGTACTAACGGCCAAATGGCTGGTCGTGGCCCTGTTTGCCCTACTCATTGCCGGAACGGCGTGGCTCGCCACAGCGCTGCCCAATGAATACACTCCGCAAGAAGATCGCGGTAACTTTATCGTGCTGGTCAACGGCCCGGAAGGAGCCACGTTCGACTACATGATGGACTACATGGATGAGATCGAAGTGCGGCTCACCCCCTTTGTAGAGAGCGGCGAGCTTGAGCGCGTGGTGGTTCGTGCCCCGCGTGGCTTCGGTAATATCGAAAACTTCAACAGCGGCTTTATCATCGTCAATATGGCGGACTGGGGCAGCCGTCGCAGCGCCTGGGAGATTATGGCCGATGTGCGCCAGCAGCTCAGCTCGCTCCCTGGCGTCCAAGCCTTCCCGGTGATGCGCCAGGGCTTTGGTCAGCGCACTCAGAAGCCGGTGCAGTTTGTGTTGGGCGGCGGCACTTACGAAGACCTAGCCCGCTGGCGTGACCGGCTGATTAATCATGTGCGGGAAAACAACTCACGTTTGACGGCCATCGAGAGCAACTACGACGAAACCCAGCCGCAGCTGCGGGTCGATATCGATTACGAGCGTGCCGCCTCGCTAGGTGTGACCGTGACCGAGATTGGCCGCACGCTGGAAGTGCTGCTGGGTGGCCGTAACGTTACCCGCTATGTGGACGACGGCGAAGAGTACGATGTGATTGTGGAAGGCGACCGTAGTCGCCAAAACAGCCCGCGCGCGCTGGATAACATTCAGGTGCGCTCAGCACGCACAGGGGAGCTCATTCCGCTGGCAAGCCTGGTCACGCTGTCTGATTTTGCCGGCGCCAGCACGCTGAACCGCTTTGACCGCGTGCGCGCCATTACCATTGAAGCGAACCTCGCCGATGGCTACCCGCTGGGCGAAGCGCTGGCATACCTGCAAGACACCGCCGATACCATTCTGCCGGAAGAAGTACAAACTAACGTGGCGGGACCATCCCGGGATTTCCAGCAGGCGAGCGGTGCGACGATGTTCCTGCTGGTGCTGGGTGCCGTGGTGGTATTCCTGGTACTGGCCGCCCAGTTCGAAAGCCTCATCCACCCGTTTGTGATTATGCTCACGGTGCCGCTAGCCATGAGCGGAGCGCTGCTTGCACTGCTGCTCAGCGGTCAGTCGCTGAATATATATAGCCAGGTGGGCTTGGTACTGCTGATTGGTTTGGCGGCCAAAAACGGCATTCTCATTGTCGAATTCGCTAACCAGTTGCGGGATGAAGGGCAGGCATTTCGCTCAGCGCTGATTGAGGCCTCGGTGACCCGCCTACGCCCCATCTTGATGACCGCCGTGACCACCATGGCCGGTGCTATTCCGCTGATTATCTCCAGCGGGCCAGGGGCGGAGTCGCGCTTGGTGATCGGCACGGTGATTATGGCCGGTGTCGGCGCCGCTACCGTCTTCACACTGTTTGTGGTGCCCGTGGCGTACGACCTGCTGGCCCGCCACTCTGGCTCGCCTGGAGCAGTGAAGCGCCAGCTCGAAGAGGAGATCGCCAACGCGCCTACGGCTCAACATACGCCGCTTGATACGCCAGAGCGATAACGCATCCCCAAAAACACTAAGGGCGCCAACGAGGCGCCCTTAGTGTTTAAACGTCACAACGGCTGTACTTATTCGCAATCGCCGATACGCTCACCTTCAATCACGGTGTTCATAGTCAGCTCACCCATGGGAGACTGAGTCAGAATATCCACAGTGCCTTCAATTTGCTCGCCCATAAAGCGCATTTCGCCGTCGATGGTCGCTTCGCCACCCTCAGCGCGGCATACCATGCTGTAGGAGAGGCCGTCGGCACTCATATCCTGGTTGAGCAGTTCGCAGCCCTCTTCCTCTTCAATAAAACCAAAATCAGCACCCTCTAGCTCTTCCTGGGTAATGCACTGACGCTCGGTTTCCGTTTGATCGGGAATCTGCATATCGCCGCTGACGCTAGTCACGCTGACAAACTCCCACTCGCCGGGCGTAACATTAGGTGTTTCCGCCTGGGCAACCATCGGGAAGGCCGCTAAGGCCGCAACTGCCATGTACCGTTTCATCATCGCTTTTATCTCGCTAGGTGGTTCGGGAAAACTCGTCATTATCCTACCTGATTCGTTGATCAGGTGCCTGCTTGCAAACAGCACTGCTACACTAAGCTGTCAATGACATTGAGTGTAACGCTGAAAAGGGCAACAACCATGCACGACGACGCACTAATTAATCATGATTTCCACTGCCCTTACTGTGATACGCCACTCACCTTTGTGATCGATACCTCTCAGGGTAGCCACGACACCTGGGGAGATTGCCATCAGTGCTGCGCGCCCATCCAGCTACAGGTCATTGTGTCACCAATGACCGGAGAGCTAGACGCCGTCATCACTGGACGTGACGACGACGTGCTGTAGCGTTGGATTAAAAAGCTTAAACCCCCTCCCCTTGCTGTATCACTGACTGGCGCTTGGCCTCGCTGCGGCGCATGAAGTACCACGCCAGAAGTGTCGCCAACGATACGGTCAGAATAATCAGCGTCGCCAGCGCGTTGATCTTCGGCGACACGCCCATCCGCACCGAGGAAAACACCACCATCGGTAGCGTATTGGCCCCCGGCCCAGAGACAAAGCTGGCAATCACCAAGTCATCCAACGACAGCGTAAAGGCCAGCAGCCAGCCTGCAGCGAGGGCGGGTGCAATGACCGGTAGCGTGACGAAGAAGAAGGTTTTGACCGGCGGAGAGCCTAAATCCATCGCCGCCTCTTCAATAGAGCGGTCCACTTCCCGCAACCTAGCCGCCACCACCACCGCCACGTAGGCGCTACAGAACGTAGTGTGGGCAATCCAAATAGTGGCCATGCCACGGTCGGCGGGCCAGCCGATCAGCTGCGCCATTTGCACAAATAGCAGTAGCAGCGAAAGGCCGGTAATCACTTCCGGCATCACCAGCGGCGCGGTCACCATGCTGGAGAGCGCCGTTTTGCCGCGAAAGTGGCCGTAGCGCGTCATGACGAAGGCAGCGACCGTGCCTAGGCACACCGCCATACTGGCGGCAAAGAAAGCAATCTCCAGGCTGGTCCAAACCGCTGAGAGAATCTGCTGGTCACGGAACAGCTCGCCGTACCACTGGGTGGAAAATCCGGCCCATACCGTCACTAAGCGGGATTCGTTGAACGAATAAACCACCAGCACGACCATGGGCAGATAGAGAAACAGCAAACCCAACACCAGCATCACGGTGGTAAAACTTGGGCGTCGACGCGATCTCATCATTCTTCAAGCTCCCGTGACTGGTAACGGTGAAACCACACAATGGGGACAAGCAACAGCAGCAGCATCACCATGGCGAGCGCTGACGCGACCGGCCAGTCGCGGTTAAGGAAGAACTCTTCCCACAGCACCTTACCAATCATCAAGGTATCCGGGCCGCCCAGTAGCTCAGGAATCACAAACTCCCCAACCGCAGGAATAAACACCAGCATTGAGCCTGCGATAATGCCCCCCATCGAGAGCGGCAGCGTCACCTTTAAAAAGGTATTGAGCTTACGCGACCCAAGATCCGAGGCCGCTTCCAGCAGCGAGTTATCCAAACGCGTCAGGTGGGCATACAACGGCAGTACCATAAACGGTAGGTAGGCGTAGACAATGCCCACAATTACCGAAAACTGGGTATTCATCATCCGCAGCGGTGAATCAATCACCCCCAACCCCATCAATAGGTTATTGATTAGGCCACTATTGCTAAGAATACCCATCCAGGCGTATACCCGAATCAGAAACGAGGTCCACGACGGTAGCATGACCAACAGCAGTAGAATCAGCTGCAAGCGCCCTGGGGCACGGGCCATGGCGTAGGCCATCGGATAGCCAATCAGCAAACACACCACTGTCGCCACAAATGCGGTTTTAATCGACCCCCAGTACGCGGCGACATAGAGAGAATCCGACAACAAAAACAGATAGTTGCCTAGGTTCAAAAAGATGTTCAGCGTTTGATCGGCATACTCTACCAGCGGCCCGTAGGGAGGAATGGCAATGGCCGATTCAGAAAGGCTGATCTTAAGCACCAGCGCAAAGGGCAGTAGGAAAAATAGCGTCAGCCACACCAGCGGGAACGCAATCACGGCGCGTCGGCCTAAATGCAACCGCTTGATAAAGCCTGCAATGCGAGATGGCATCATAATGGGCAATCTCCTGTCAGCCACCTGGGCATTAGCGGTTCAGCACGATAGCGCTATGATTTTCCCAATAAACGTACACGCTATCCTCCCAGGTTGGACGGTCGCCGCGCCGCTCGGTGTTGGCCATGCTCACTTTAATCATCTGCCCGGAAGCAGTGCGCACGTAGTAAAGTGAATAGCCGCCCAAGTAGGCGATATCATCCACCTTGCCCGCTTCCCAGTTGTACTCTGACGACGGCTGCTCACGGGTTAGCCAGATTTTCTCAGGGCGCAGCGCCGCCCACACCCGGCGGTCTACTGCCTGGGTGGTAATGCCGTGGTCGATATAGATCGGCCGTGAGAGCGCAGGTGACTCAATGCGGCAGTGGTCAGCGGCGTCCTCAATGATCTCACCCTCAAACAAGTTCACTGTACCGACGAACTCGGCCACCATCCGGCTGGCAGGGCTTTCATAAATATCCACCGGCGAGCCAACCTGCTCAATCCAGCCATCCGCCATGATCGCCACACGGTCGGCCATGGTCATGGCCTCTTCCTGGTCGTGGGTCACCATGATGCAGGTCACACCCACCTGCTCAATGATCTCGACCACTTCCAGCTGCATTTCGGTGCGCAGCTTTTTATCCAGCGCGCCCATGGGCTCATCGAGCAGCAGCAGCTTGGGCCGTTTGGCAAGCGAGCGCGCCAAGGCGACCCGCTGGCGCTGACCGCCAGAAAGCTGGTGGGGTTTACGCTTAGCGAAGCGCTCCATATGCACCAGTTTGAGCATCTGGGCAACCCGCGCTTCAATTTCAGCTTTAGGCAGCTTGTCCTGCTTTAATCCAAAGGCAATATTCTGCGCCACGGTCATGTGCGGAAATAGCGCATAGGACTGGAACATCATATTGATGGGCCGCTTGTGTGGCGGCATCTCAGTGATGTTTTCGCCACTCAGCAAAATGCGCCCTTCGCTGGGCGCCTCAAAACCGGCAAGCATGCGCAGTAGGGTAGATTTACCCGAGCCAGACCCACCTAGCAGGGCAAAAATCTCGCCGCGCTTTACCTGCAAATTCACATCATCGACGGCAAGCGCATCATCAAACCGCTTGCTCAAGCGCTTAACCTCTAAAACGATATCCTCGGCAAATCGAGGTGCTTTCCCCTGAGAGCGCACAGGCGGGGGAATGGCAGACGAAGAGGATGAAGAATCGTTCGACAGGGGCGTAGTGACCATTCGCCACTCCCATCAAAAGGCCCGGTTAACCGGGCGATAAAAGACAAACAGCGAGCCGAGCAGCTACCCGGCTCGCCGTCAGGCGATGATTAGAATTAACGGCCAGACTTAACGCGGTTCCAGGTGCGCGTACGGGCACGCAGGATATCCTGGGGTTTTTCTACCTGGACATACAGGTTCTGCATGACCTCGGTTTCCGGGTAGACGGCCGGATCGTTAATCAGCTCATCTGAGAGGTACTCGTTCGCCGCCAGGTTGGGGTTGGCATAGCGCACGTACTCGCTGATCTCAGCAGCAATTTCAGGGTCGAGGATAAAATTAATAAACGCGTGGGCGTTTTCGGGATTCGGAGCATCTGCCGGAATCGCCATCATATCAAACCACAGCGCAGCGCCCTCTTTCGGGATGCTGTAGCCAATGGTGAAATCACGGCCCGCTTCTTCCGCACGCGCGGCAGCCTGGAAGATATCACCAGAGTAGCCTGCCGCCACGCAGATATCACCGTTGGCAAGGTCAGACACATAGCGCGAAGAGTGGAAGTAGGTAATGTTATCGCGCACTTTGGAGATTAGCTCACCGGCAGCCTCAATGTCCTCAACGCTTTCATTGAGCGGATCAAGGCCAAGATAGACCATCGCGGGCGACAGCATTTCATCGCCAGAATCGAGCATCGCAAGGCCACAGCCTGCTTCACTCAGCTGAGTGGTAATTTCCGGGTCAAACAGTAGCGCCCAGCTATTTAACGGTGCGTCGTCACCCAAAATTTCGGTGACGCGCTCAACGTTATAGCCAATGCCGTTGGTGCCCCACATATAAGGAACCGAGTATTCGCTACCTTGATCGATGGTTTCCAGATTAGCCATCAGCTCTGGGTTAAGGTTATCCAAATTGGGCAGCAGCTCATGGTTAAGCGGCTGAAAAACGCCTGCTTTCAACTGGCGGGTGAAGTAGTAGGTCGAAGGCACGACCACATCGTAGCCGGAACGGCCGGAGAGCAGGGCCGCATCAAGAATTTCGTTACTATCGTAAACGTCGTAGGTCACTTCTATACCGGTGCGCTCGGTAAACTTCTCCAGCGTTTCCGGAGCAATATAGTCTGACCAGTTATATACCCGCACTTCATCAGCGTGGGCAGCAGCGGCCGCTACGGCAAAAGAGATGGCCGTAACGGCCCCTGAAAGTTTTTTAATGTTCCCCACTTACCTGCTCCTTATCTCGAAAGTCTACATCACCCAAAAGCCATGTACTGCAACCGGCTGTCGCTGGCTGGTTAGCCACCGATGCAACTAGCGCCAGCTGAAAACAGCTTAGGCGATTATCGCAACCGTGCGAATTTTGCGGTGCAGTGCCGTCTACCGCAAGAGCCACCGAAAAATTCTTGTATTCAGCTCCCTATGCCCCCACTTTCCACCTGCGCGAAAGGTAGCAAGAAAGTTTCATAGCCAACACCTATTGGAAAGATTCAGTTTTCCAATTTTAGCTATTGGTCGCAGTCCGCTACCATGAGCAGCAACTTTTTCTACTGCCACTCACCTATTATGGAGACGTTCTGAATGTCTTTGATTAACACTGAAGTAAAACCGTTTAAAGCCACAGCTTACCTGAACGGCGAATTTATCGATGTCACTGAAGCGGACCTGAAAGGTCAGTGGTCCATTTTCTTCTTCTACCCGGCCGACTTCACCTTCGTTTGCCCGACTGAGCTGGGCGACCTGGCTGACAACTACGAAGCCTTCAAGAAGCTGGGCGTTGAAATTTACAGCGTATCTACCGACACCCACTTTACTCACAAAGCATGGCACGACAGCTCTGAAACCATCGGCAAGCTGCAGTACCCGATGATTGCTGACCCGACCCTGCAAATTTCTCGCAACTTCGAAGTGCTGATCGAAGAAGCCGGTCTGGCCGAGCGCGGTACTTTCGTCGTTGACCCGGATGGTAAAATCCAGATTGTCGAAATCAACGCTGGCAATATCGGCCGTAACGCTGAAGAGCTGCTGCGTAAAGTGAAAGCTGCTCAGTACGTTCGTGCAAACCCGAACGAAGTATGCCCGGCTAAATGGAAAGAAGGCGAAGAGACACTTGCTCCGTCTCTGGACCTCGTAGGCAAAATCTAAATTGCCTACCGCTGCCGCTTAGGGTTCGAATCACATTAAGTTGAATCCCTACAGGCAGCGCAACACCCGGGCACTTGGCCCGGGTGTTTCGTTTAAGCACCCGTGTAACCGCACCCCCTGTTTTCCCTAGCGCTTTTACCGACTGCCCTACTGATCCGGCAGCGGGCGTTTTAGGTTGAGAACAACTTACTGCTGACTGCGAGGAAGCCACTGTCATGCTGGACGCCAATTTAAAGAATCAGTTGAAAGCGTATCTGGAAAAAGTGACTCAGCCGTTCGAGATCGTTGCGTCCCTCGATGACGGTGCCAAGTCACGCGAATTACTGGGCCTGTTGGAAGATATCAGCAGCCTCACCGATAAAATTACCCTGCATACCGACGGGCAAGATAGCCGTACCCCGTCGTTTGCGATTAACCGCCCCGGCGAAGAGACCGGTGTGGTGTTTGCAGGCATCCCCATGGGCCACGAGTTCACCTCGCTGGTACTGGCACTGCTGCAAGTCGGTGGTCACCCACCAAAGACCTCTCAAGAGCTGTTAGATCAAATCAAGGATCTCGACGGCGAGATGCTGTTTGAGACCTACTACTCGCTCTCCTGCCAGAACTGCCCGGATGTAGTTCAGGCGCTGAACCTGATGGCGATCTTCAACCCGAACGTGCGTCATGTCGCTATCGACGGTGCGCTGTTCCAGGATGAAGTCGAATCGCGCGAAATCATGTCCGTGCCCAGCATCTACTTAAACGGCAAGCCGTTTGACCAGGGCCGCATGACCCTTGAGCAGATTCTGGCCAAAGTGGACACTGGCGCTGCCGAGCGTGAAGCCAAGAAGCTGAGTGAAAAAGCTGCCTTCGATACGCTGGTGATTGGCGGCGGCCCAGCAGGTGCAGCGGCAGCCATCTACTCCGCACGTAAAGGCATTAACACCGGTGTTGCCGCCGAGCGCTTTGGTGGCCAGGTATCCGACACCATGGGTATTGAGAACTTTATCTCTGTTACCCACACCGAAGGCCCCAAGCTGGTCAGCGCACTTGAAGAGCACGTTAAAGAGTACGAAGTCGACGTGATGAATCTGCAACGTGCTACGTCGTTCAAAGCAGCAGAAGCCGAAGGCGGCCTGCATGAGGTCACGTTTGAGTCTGGCGCGAAGCTGAAGAGCAAAACTCTGGTACTGGCCACCGGTGCCCGCTGGCGTGAAATGAACGTGCCCGGCGAGCAAGAGTACCGCAACAAAGGTGTTGCCTACTGCCCCCACTGCGACGGCCCGCTGTTCAAAGGCAAGCGTGTCGCGGTGATTGGTGGCGGTAACTCCGGCGTTGAAGCCGCTATCGACTTGGCTGGCATCGTCGGCCACGTAACGCTGGTTGAGTTTATGGGTGAAATGCGCGCCGACGCGGTACTGCAGAAGAAGCTGAAGAGCCTGCCTAACGTCGACATCGTGCTAAATGCCCAAACCACCGAAGTGACCGGCGACGGCAGCCGCGTTAACGGCCTGACTTACAAAGACCGCAACACCGATGAAGTGAAGAGCATCGCGTTGGAAGGCATCTTTGTACAGATTGGCCTGGTGCCTAACACCGAGTGGCTGAAAGGCTCGCCAATTGAAATGTCACCCCGTGGCGAGATCATCGTCGATGCCCACGGTATGACCTCGGTGCCCGGTGTGTTCGCCGCTGGCGATGTTACCACCGTGCCCTACAAGCAGATCATTATTGCGATGGGTGAAGGTGCCAAAGCGTCACTGGGTGCCTTCGATTATCTGATTCGTAACTAATCTGCTAGATGACTGGCTGATAGGGCGGCAGCGCCGCCCTACTGAGTTCGTTCCCTTTGACGTGAAGACCGTGACGTCGCGCCCGCCTCCCTGCGGGCTTTTTTTTATGCGCGGGCGCTACACACCGGGCAAGCCGGATCTCTAGGCACTTGAAAATGGCGCCACTGGCCGCTTAAGCCATCAAACGTAGATAACCCCTGATGCGCACTCCCTGCACCGCTTAGCAGCTTAAATGCCTCTACCGCCTGGAAGCAGCCAATTAGCCCCACTAGCGGGGCCATGACACCGCTCTCTGCACAGCTCAGTGCCTCATCCTCACTATCCCCTGGCGGGTATAAACAGGCGTAGCAGGGGCACGCGTCATCACGCGGGTCAAACACTGCCAACTGGCCCGAAAAACGAATCGCCGCGCCGGAAATCAGCGGCACACCTGCCTGCTGAGAAGCCGCATTGATGGCATAGCGGCTGGAAAAACGGTCGGTGCAGTCCAGCACTACATCAGCCGAGGCCACCAGGGCGGTGAGCGCTTCGCCTTCTACATGCTGCTCAAGGGCCACAACGTGGCACTCTGGGTTAAGCGCCTGCATGCTCTCCTTCGCGGAGCGCGCTTTGTTCACCCCCAGGCTGGCCTGCTGATGGGCAATTTGGCGCTGCAGGTTGGAAAGCTCCACATGGTCGGCATCAGCGATAGTGATGGTGCCTACACCCGCCGCCGCCAAATAGAGCGCTACCGGCGAGCCAAGCCCGCCGGCACCGATAATCAGCGCATGGGCAGCGTGCAAGCGTTCCTGCCCTTCAATGTCCACCTCAGGCAGCATGATTTGGCGGCTATAGCGCAGCAGCGCCTGATCGTCCATCATCGCGTTACTTATCCTCAAATTCCTCAAAGTCGGGGATGTGCAGGCTGAAGCTCTCCTTCACCTCCTCCATCACTACGTAGCTTTTCGACTCTTTCACCCCTGGCAGGGTTAAGACCACATCCCCCAATAGTTGGCGATAAGCGGCCATTTCCGGGATGCGGCATTTCAGGATGTAGTCGAACTGCCCGGACACCAGGTGGCACTCCTGAATCTGCGGCAGCTTCTCCACCGCGCGCCGAAATTCATCGAATACCGCAGGCGACTGGGTCTCCAGGCTGATCTCGACGAACACCAGCAGGTTCGCCTTCAGGGCGCGAGGGTCCAGAATGGCCTGGTAGCCACGAATGATACCGGCACGCTCCAGGCGCTTGACCCGCTCCAGACAAGGGGTTGTGGATAACCCAACTTCTGCGGCGAGATCCACGTAGGAAATACGCGCATTTTCCTGCAAACAGCGAAGGATCTTGAGGTCGATACGGTCCAGCGTTCTATTTTTTGCTTTCATGGCAGGATCCAATACTGATGAATCAGACAGTTATTCGAGGTGCCCTAGGGTAACCCGTTCATGGCCGCCCATGTCTTGCACGCTTTCAACGCTTTGATAGCCCGCCAGCTTTAGCGCTTGGCGCACACTGGGAGCCTGCTGATAGCCGTGCTCCAGCGCCAGCCAGCCGCCGGGCGAGAGAAATGCCTGCGCGGTGGTAATCAAGTGCAGCAGATCCGCCATACCGTCGGCCTCGGCCACCAGCGCCGAGCGTGGCTCAAAGCGCACATCGCCTTGGCCCAAATGCGGGTCATCGGCGGCAATATAGGGCGGATTACTGACAATGATCTCAAATGTTGAACCAGGTGAAGACGCACTAGGAGAAGAAAGCGTGAAAGCGCTGAACCAATCGCTGACCAGAAACGTGGCGTTAGTGATATTAAGTGTACGGGCATTGTCAGCCGCCAGCGCCACCGCCTCTGGGCGAACATCCACCCCGACCACCTGCCAATCCGGCTTTTCACTGGCAAAGGCCAGCGCGATAGCCCCGGTGCCCGTACCCAGGTCAAGCAGCCTGCCGGTTGGCGTGCCTGCACGCGCTAATGCGGCCTCTACTAGGGTTTCGGTATCGGGTCGAGGAATCAGCGTGGTAGACGAGGTAGCCAACGGCAGCCCCCAAAACTCACGCTCTCCGGTTAAATAGGCCACCGGCTGGCCCTGGGCGCGGGCGGCAATTAGCGCGTCAAAGCGGGCATGCTCCCAAGTCGGGCATTCGCTATCGCCCCAGGTATAGAGCCATGTGCGGCTGCGGCCAGTAGCGAACTCCATCAGCACCTCGGCATCTACGCGAGGCGACGGCGAGCCTGCCAGCTGCAGCCGCTGGGCGGCGCTCTTCAGCAAAGCGTCGAACGTCATTAAGCGTCCTGCAGCGCCGAAAGCTGTTCCGCTTGGTACTCATGAATCAGCGGCTCGATCACGTCGTCCAACTGCTCGCCGCTCACTACTTCGGTCAGCTTATACAGCGTCAGGTTAATGCGGTGATCGGTAATGCGCCCCTGAGGGAAGTTGTAAGTGCGGATACGCTCACTGCGGTCACCAGACCCTACCAGCGAGCGGCGGGCATCGGCCTGCTCCTGGCGCTGGGAATCCACCGCGTTACGCTTGAGCTTGGCGGCAAGCAGCGACATCGCTTTGGCGCGGTTCTTATGCTGGCTACGCTCTTCCTGACACTCCACTACCACGCCGGTAGGCAGGTGGGTAATACGGATCGCGGAATCTGTGGTGTTAACGTGCTGACCACCGGCACCGCTTGAACGGTAGGTATCAACCCGCAAATCCGCAGGGTTAATATCAATATCCCCCACCTCATCCACTTCAGGCATCACCGCAACGGTACAAGCGGAGGTGTGGATTCGGCCCTGGGATTCGGTCGCCGGTACGCGCTGCACCCGATGAGCGCCAGACTCGAACTTAAGGCGGGCATAGACGCCGTCGCCCTTCACTCGGGAAATGACTTCTTTATAACCGCCCTGCTCGCCGTGGCTAGCGCTAACAATTTCTACGCGCCAGCCGCGCTTTTCCGCATAGCGGGAGTACATGCGGAAGAGATCACCCGCAAAGATGGCCGCTTCATCACCACCCGTGCCCGCGCGCACTTCCAAAAAGACACCGCGACCGTCGTCCGGGTCTTTCGGAATCAGCAGGCGCTTGAGCTCAACGTCGAGCGCTTCCAACTGCTCGCGGCCGTCGAGAATTTCCATCTCCGCCAGCTCGCGCATCTCCGGGTCACTGTCGCGGCTTAGCTGCTCGGCTTCGGCAATGCTGTTTTCCACCTCAAGGTAGCGCTTCCAAGCGGCGACCAGCTCTTCCAGCTCCGAGTACTCGCGAGAGTAGTCGCGGAAGCGCTGCTGGTCGTTGATCACCTCAGGATCTGACAGCAGCATGGCCAGCTCTTCAAACCGGTCGGAGAAGCTGTCTAAACGTTGGCGCAAAGTCTCTTTCATGCGGGCGTATCATCCTTCTGGCGTTTTGCCGGGGGCGCAGGCTGCTCAAAGGCGGGCTTCGGTGGCAGCAACAGGCGCGGTGCGGCGCTAAGCAAATCGTGGTTTTCCTGAGAGGCCGCTTCGCGAATGGTGAGCGTTGGCTGATGCATTAGGCGGCTGGCCAGCTGATGCGCTAGGCGCTCAACCACTTTGGCCGGGTCTTCGCCTTTTGCCAAACGCTCAAGCGCCTGATCCCGCGCCTGATCGCGCAGCGCCTCACCGTGGCGGCGATAGTCGCGAATTACCTCACCGCCATTACGAATACGCCGCTCATGCTGCCAGCTACCCACGCCGTGCTCAATGAGCGACTCGGCCTGGTCGGCTGCCACTTGGCGATGGCGACGATTCTCTTCGATCACCTCTTCCAGGTCATCGACGGTATACAGGAACACATCCGCCAGCTCACCCACTTCTGGCTCGATATCCCGGGGTACGGCGATATCGACCATAAACACGGGACGATGGCGACGCTTCTTCAGCGCCCGTTCGACCATCCCTTTGCCCAATATAGGCAGCGGAGATGCGGTAGAGGAGATAACAATATCGGCATGCTCTAAGGCATCAGGAATCTCCGGCAGCGTAATCGCCGTACCGCCCAGCGACGATGAAACCTGCTCGGCCCGCTCCCGGGTACGATTCGCCACGGTGAGCTGACGGACACCAGCTTCATGAAGATGGCGCGCCACTAGCTCGATGGTCTCACCTGCGCCAATCAGTAACGCGTTGGCGCGGCTGAAATCATCGAAAATGCGGCTGGCCATGCTGACGGCAGCATAGGCAACGGACACCGGATTTTTACCGATGCCGGTTTCGGTGCGTACCTGCTTAGCCACGGCGAAGGTGTGCTGAAAAAGACGCTCCAGCTCGCCACCCAGGCCCTTGGCCTGACGCGCTTGCTGATAAGCATCTTTTAACTGGCCCAGTATTTGCGGCTCACCCAACACCATGGAGTCCAACCCCACGGCCACGCGCATCAAATGACGAGCAGCGTCGTTGTCGTGGTAGTGGTAGGCGCAGCGGGCGAGCTCTTCAACGCGTAAATTATGAAAACGACCCAGCCAGTCCAGCACAATCTGCTCACCGGCGGCATCCGTCACACAGTAGAGTTCCGTGCGATTACACGTCGAAAGCACCGCCGCTTCGCTAATGTGTGGCAGGCTACGCAGTTCAGCCAACGCGCTTTCCAGCTGCGCCGGCGTAAAGGCCACCCGCTCACGCACAGCCACGGTGGCAGTACGATGATTGATTCCCAGGGCAAGAAGCGTCATGGGTTATGCGTCTTCGCTAGTGGATCGGTCGTCACTTCACTGTCGGTCATGGTTTCTTGGCTTGTTAATACAAGTCTAAGAGAGCAGCTCATCAAGTGAATTGCGCTGACTCGGCTCTTTTTCAAGGTGGGACATTCTATCACAGCCGAGCATCTTCTGGCGCACACCACTTTGCCGCAGGCAACCAAGCCGCTATGCTGAACACTCGGCCACTTGATCGAGATACGCATGCCCCATCGCGCAACACTACTGGGTATTCCCTGTTCGTTTTCGGGTTTTCCACTTTTGCCCTTGGCCGCCACGCTGATACTGAGCGGCTGCCAGCTGTCACCCTCTCTTTTTGACGGTGAAACCAACGCTCATGTTGAAGACCCAATGGTGACGGCACCGCCTATTACCAGCGGGCTGGATGCCGCTGGGTTACGTACCCTGCTAACCGCAGAGCTGGCCGGACAACGCGGCGATTACCGCTATGCGGGCCAGGGATATCTTGAGGCCGCCCAGCGCTACACGTCACCAGGGCTGGCCGAACGGGCCACGTTCGCCGCACGCTTTGGTAATGATGCCGCACTAATGGAAGCCGCCGCGCTGCGCTGGCGTGAATTAGACCCTCGGGCAGAAACACCCAACCGCCTGCTTGCCTCACTATCACTCCAACGGGGCGACTGGCTGGATAGCCTAGAGCAGCGGCTAGCCATTGCTGAATCAGGCGGCAATGGTGAAATTGCCCCCTTCGCTGAAATCGCCGTCGCCGAAGAGGCACCGCTTAACCTGTTAGCACAGCAGCTACGCAGCTATCTTTCACAGCCGGAGGTTTCCCAGCGCGAGTTTCACAGCGATGTGCTGCTGGGTACCGCCCTGATCGAAGCTGCCCTGGGAGAAACGCAAACCGCCCAGCGCTATTTAGATGAAGTAGAACAGCAAGAGCCAGAGTCAGCCGCCCTGTGGCTAGCTAAAGCACGCCTTGCTCTGGAAACTGGCGACCACCGCGGCGCACAGCAGGCAGCCCAGCAAGGCCTTAGCCTAGCGCCTGACGACGTGCGCTTTATCTTAATGCTGGCCCAAGCAGAAATACGCCTCAACAACATTACCGCCGCCGAAGTGCAAACCAATGCTCTATTAGAGAGCCACGGTGGCAACCAGGATTTACGCATTGCCTTGGCGCAGCTCTATTTAGAAGAAGGGCACAGCGAGCCTGCCTACCGGCTGCTGCAGCCGCTCATTAGTCAAGAGAACATACCCAACATTGCCTACTTCTTATTAGGTGCTATTGCCCAATCCCAAGGAGAGGTCGACAACGCCCTCCTCTACTACCGCCAAGTGTATGAAGGTGATGAATTTTTAGCCGCCAGGTCGGCGGCGGCTCGCATGCTCATTGAGGATGATCGTTTACTCGACGCCCGCGCTTTTCTACGCATTGAGCGCATGCGCCACGACGCCTATTTCGGTGACCTAGTAAGGTTAGAAGTGCAACTGCTGGACGAGTTGTCGCTTCAAGAAGATGCCACCGCCCTGCTGGATCGGGAAATTACCCGCACCCCAGATGACACTAGCCTGCTGTACCTTCGCGCCATGCGCGCCTGGGAGATGGGCGACTTAACAGGCATGGAGCGGGACTTACGGCAAATCTTACGCACCGAGCCCAACAATGCTGACGCGCTAAATGCCCTAGGTTACACGCTCGCTGACCTTAACTTACCCGGAAGACTAGAAGAAGCTCGTGAGCTTATTGAGCGTGCCTACGAAGCGGACCCAGATAACCCGGCGGTATTAGACAGCATGGGCTGGGTGTATTTCCGCCTCGGCAAACCCGACGATGCGCTGGCATGGCTAGAAAGCGCCTACGCGCAGATGCCCGACCAAGAAATTGCCGCGCACTTAGCCGAGGTGCTTCATTCACTAGGACGCAGTGACGAAGCGCGCCTGCTGATTGCACGCATTCTGCAACGAACCACTTACCATCCTCACATTGATGATTTACTTGAGCGTTACCCTGAACTTACGCCACCCAGCGCGCCCTAAGGCTTACTTCTTTACCGTTGCTAGTTTTTACCCTTAATAGACAGCACTGACATGGAGCCAGTTATGTTGACTTCTTTTTTGAACAGCGCGCCAGTGAGCACCCCTTCCGCATCACTCTATCGTTCTTCCCGCCTATGGGTGGCCGCCCTGGCGGTGGCTGCCCTTACCGGGTGTGCCAGCCAAGCGCCGACGGATGAAGGCGGCCGCCAAGCCGGCCAGTGGGAGCGCCAACAGGCAGATGTGGAAGCGTTCGAGAGCTGGACCCTGGTCGGCAAAGCGGGCCTACGCACTCCAGAAGAGAACACCAGCGCCAACCTGGACTGGAACCAAACCCCCTACTACTTCCGCATGCTGATTAGCGGCCCCTTTGGCGGTGGTCGCAGCGTACTGGAAGGCCGCGAGGGTCGCTTCTCACTGACCACCAGTGAAGGCCGTTTTGAAGCAGAAACCCCGGAAGCCTTAATGGAAGAGCAGCTTGGCTGGTCGTTGCCAGTGCGCGCCATGCCTGACTGGGTGCGCGGCCTGCCCGGCGACCACGCCAGCTACCAGCTCGAAACTGACGAACTCGGCTTCCCGAGCCACCTTCAACAAGACGGCTGGGAAATTGACTACCGTGACTGGGAGCAGGCTGAAGGTATGTGGCTACCGCGCCGCTTGGTCATGAACTACGGCGATGTACGCATTACCCTGGTAGTTAATCAGTGGCAGGCCTCCGAATAGAGCGCTCGGGCTGGCAAGCGCCGGCCCTCTTTCATACGTTTAGCCAATAGAGAACCGGCATGCCCGCAACACCCCGCCCACTCACTCTACCCGCCCCAGCCAAGTTAAACCGCATGCTGCATATTGTGGGCCGCCGTCAAGACGGCTACCACGAACTGCAGACGCTGTTTCAGATTATCGACCTCTGCGATTATCTAAGCTTCAACCTGCGCCAAGACGGCGTTATCGAACTGACCACATCGATGGATGGCGTAGCGCACGATGACAACCTTATTGTGCGTGCAGCAAAGCGGTTGCAGCAGGCCAGCGGCACCCACCTTGGTGCTTCTATATCAATTGAGAAGCACCTGCCCATGGGCGGTGGCCTGGGTGGCGGCAGCTCCAACGCGGCAACCGTACTTAAAGGACTCAATCAGCTCTGGCAGCTTGGGCTCAGCGATGCCACCCTAGCAGAGCTGGGCTTAGCGCTAGGTGCCGATGTACCCGTCTTCGTTTTAGGCAAAAGCGCCTGGGCCGAAGGCGTGGGCGAGAAATTAACACCCGCGACCCTCGACACCCCGTGGTTTGTGGTCATCCACCCAGGCATTAGCGTCTCAACCCCCGCAATCTTCCAAGACCCGGAATTGACACGCGACAGCCTCCCCATTACTATGGCGCGCGCACTGCAGGGGGGAGTGGCCGAGTGGCGTAATGACTGCGAAGCTACCGTCAAAAAACGCTACCCGCGTATCGCGGAAGCACTTGACTGGCTCGCGCAGCACGCACCTAGTCGGCTGACGGGCACTGGCGCCTGTTTGTTTGCAGCTTTTGAGTCACAAGAGGCTGCGCAAACGGTGGCTGAACTGGCTAATCAGCGCTGGCAAGCATGGGTCGCGCGCGGACTTAACACCTCTCCCCTACAAGATGCTCTGGGCTGCTGAAAGCGCCCGGTCATCGCATTAGGTTATTGCTGGGGTATCGCCAAGTGGTAAGGCACCGGTTTTTGGTATCGGCATTCCCAGGTTCGAATCCTGGTACCCCAGCCAATTCTAATGTTGATCTGCGTTTTCTCCCCTGATCCCCAACACTGCAAAGGTGGCTGCGCGTGTCAAAATTGATGGTTTTCACCGGGAACGCCAATCCCGAACTCGCTCAAAAGATTGCCGAGAGCTTAGACAGCCGTATGGGTAACGCCACGGTGGGTCAATTTAGCGACGGCGAAATCGCGGTCGAGATCAATGAGAACGTGCGTGGTAAGGATGTCTTCATCCTGCAATCCACCTGTGCCCCGACGAACGACAACCTGATGGAACTGATCCTGATGGTCGACGCTCTGCGTCGCGCCTCGGCTGCCCGTATTACGGCAGTGGTTCCCTACTTTGGTTATGCCCGCCAGGACCGTCGTGTACGCTCCGCCCGCGTTCCCATCTCAGCAAAAGTTGTGGCGGATATGATGGTGAAAGCAGGCGTTGATCGCGTAATGACCATGGACCTGCACGCCGACCAAATTCAAGGTTTCTTCGACGTACCGGTTGATAACGTGTACGGCTCACCGATCCTGCTGGACGACATCGAGCGTCAAAACTACGACGATCTCGTGGTTGTTTCCCCCGATGTTGGCGGCGTTGTGCGTGCCCGTGCCATCGCCAAACAGCTGAATGCTGATTTGGCTATCATTGACAAGCGTCGCCCCCAGGCCAACCAAGCCCAGGTGATGCACATTATCGGTGAAATCGAAGGCCGCACTTGTGTGGTCGTCGATGACATGATTGATACCGCTGGCACACTGTGTAAAGCCGGTGAAGCGCTGAAAGACCACGGCGCTGCGCGCGTCGTCGCGTATGCTACGCATCCGATTTTGTCCGGCCCTGCGGTCGACAACATCACCAACTCTGTACTGGACGAGGTTGTCGTGACCGACACCATTCCGCTCGCCGACCATGCGCGTCGTAGCGGAAAGATTCGCCAGTTGAGCGTTGCTGGCTTGATTGCGGAAGCGATTCGCCGCGTCAGCAACGAAGAATCCGTCAGCGCGATGTTCCACTAACGCCTGACGTTATAAGCCCCCAACTGGGGCCCTGGAAACGTCGTCGTCTGGTCGCGGACGGCGGCATTTCCTTACTTAAACCAAGAGGCAAATTCCATGTCTGATTTTATCCTGCAAGCCAGCGTTCGTAACGACCTGGGGAAAGGTGCGAGCCGCCGCCTGCGTCGTGCGAACCAACAAGTACCGGCCGTTGTATACGGCGGTGAGAAAGGCGCTCAGTCTATCTCTGTAGAAAAAACTGCTTTCTACAAAGCGATTGAAGACGAGGCCTTCTTCTCCTCTGTCATCAAACTGGTGATCGACGGTAAAGAAGAGCAAGTGGTTGTTCGTGACCTGCAGCGTCACCCGTTCAAGCCGCTGCTGACCCACGCTGACTTCCTGCGTGTTGATGCTACTCACGAAATCACCATGAACGTGCCGCTGCACGTGGTGAACGAAGAGAAGTGTGTAGGTATCAAAGACCAAGGCGGCGAACTGCACGTCCTGGCTAACGAAGTCGCCATCAGCTGCTTGCCGAAAGACCTTCCGGACTTCCTGGAAGTGGACATCAGCAACGTTGAGCTGGGTACTACCCTGCACCTGTCTGACCTGACCCTGCCGGCTGGCGTCACTTCTGTTGACCTGTCCCACGGTGAAGAGCACGACAACGCCATTCTGAGCATCACCAAAGTGAAAGTACGTGGCGGTGACGAAGAAGAAGGCGAAGGCGACGCAGAAGCCAGCGCCGAGTAAGCCTTGCTAAAGGTGCTGCCAGCGTATGCTGACCAGTGCCGCCTGGGCCATGCCCGCATGGCCCAAGGATGTTAAAATCAAGCGCTTCGGCGCTTGATTTTTTTTTGCAGCGTGGCGCTACCCTGCTTATCTGCAAAGCAGCTGCCAGTGAGTCAACGATATATCTTCCAGAACCGTTGGAGGTGGGAAAATGAGCCAGGTAACGGCCATTATAGGACTGGGCAACCCAGGCGCAGAATACGACGCCACCCGCCATAATGCGGGCTTTTGGCTAGTGGACGCCATTGCACGCAGCGCCCACACCGAACTGCGTCCTGAGAAAAAGTTTTTAGGGTTATACGCCAAAGCCCGCGTGGGTGACCATGAGCTGCACCTGCTCAACCCCACCACCTTTATGAACCGCAGCGGTGCGGCTGTGGCAGCGCTAACCCAGTTTTTTAAGCTTACCCCAGACAACCTACTGGTCGCTCACGATGAGCTTGACCTCCCCCCTGGGCAGTCACGCTATAAAACCGGCGGCGGGCACGGCGGCCACAACGGGCTGCGGGATATTATCAGCGCCCTTGGCAACCAAAATCAGTTTCATCGGCTGCGGATTGGCATCGGCCATCCCGGCGAGGCGCGCCAAGTAGTGAACTATGTACTAGGCCGCCCTGGCAAAGCCGAACAAGAAGCCATTGAGCGCTCGTTGGATGAGTGCCTAGCCACGCTTCCGCTTGTGCTTTCCGGCGACTGGGCTAAAGCCATGAACCGCCTACATAGCGTAAAATAGCAGCACGTTTTCAGCACATATTCTCTACGCGTTACGCACGCGCTTTTTTTCACACTTGGCAGGCGCTTTATTGGTAGCGCCGCCCTAGCGGCCAGGAAGTTACTTATGGGCTTTAACTGCGGTATTGTCGGCCTACCCAACGTAGGCAAATCCACGCTGTTCAATGCGTTGACGAAGTCAGGGATTGATGCAGAGAACTTCCCGTTCTGCACCATCGAACCCAACGTTGGCATCGTCCCGATGCCAGACCCACGCCTGGATGCGCTAGCGGCCATCGTAAAGCCTGAGAAAGTGCTGCCCACCACCATGGAGTTTGTGGATATCGCAGGCCTCGTGGCGGGTGCCTCCAAAGGTGAAGGCCTGGGCAATAAGTTCCTGGCCAACATTCGTGAAACCCAAGCCATTGCCCACGTGGTGCGCTGCTTCGATAACGACAACGTGATCCACGTCGCCAACCAAGTAGATCCCCGCGCCGACATCGAGACCATCAATCTTGAGCTCGCCTTGGCCGACCTAGACACCGTCGAGAAAGCCAGCCAGCGCCTGCTGCGCTCGGTAAAAGGAGGTGATAAAGACGCCATTGCCACCAAAGCCGTGCTGGACAAAATCCTGCCGCATCTTGCCGAAGGCCAGCCGCTGCGCAGCTTTGGCCTGGATGACGACGAAAAACGTCAGGTAAAAAGCTTTGGCTTTTTGACCCTCAAGCCCACCATGTACATTGCCAACGTCAATGAAGATGGCTTTGAGAACAACCCCTACCTGGATATCGTCAACGAGATCGCCGCCGAAGAAGGCGCGGTCGTCGTGCCGGTGTGCAACCAGCTAGAAGCCGAAATTGCCGAGCTCGAAGACGAAGAGCGCAGCATGTTCCTGGCCGAAATGGGCATGGAAGAGCCGGGGCTAGATCGTGTGATTCGCGCGGGCTACTCACTGCTGGGCCTGCAAACCTACTTCACCGCTGGCGTGAAAGAAGTACGCGCCTGGACGGTAAGAGAAGGCGCCAGCGCTCCAGAAGCAGCCGGTGTGATTCACACCGACTTCCAGAAAGGCTTTATCCGCGCCGAAGTGATCGCCTATGACGACTACGTCACGCTGGGCGGCGAGCAAGGTGCCAAAGATAACGGCAAATGGCGCTTGGAAGGTAAAGACTACATCGTCAAAGATGGTGACGTGATCCACTTCCGCTTCAATGTATAAGCGAGAAAAGAAACAAATGCTTGACGGGCGGCATACCTCTGGGTAATATTCGCCCCCGTTGAACGGCTACGTAGCTCAGCTGGTTAGAGCACATCACTCATAATGATGGGGTCCCCTGTTCAAATCAGGGCGTAGCCACCAACACCGAATACCGCTAGCAATAGCAGAAGCCCGCTGACTCAGTCAGCGGGCTTTTTCGTTTCTAGACTTTTCTTGGTTAGCTCAGGAGAGCGTCGGGCGGTTCAGGAACACCGTCAGCGCCCGCGTCAGGTAATCCACATCTCGCGTACCGGACGTTTCACGAATCGAGTGCATCGCCCACTGGGGCAACCCGACGTCGATGGTCGGCACGCCCACTTCCGTGGCGGTAATCGGCCCTATGGTGCTGCCACAGCCCATATCCGCCCGTGTGACGAACGACTGTACGGGCACATCTGCTTCGCGACACACGTCCCGGAACAGCGCGCCGGTGACGCTATTGGTGGCGTAGCGCTGGCTAGCATTGACCTTGATCACCGGGCCGCCGTTAATGGCCGGACCGTGGCGTTCATCGTGTTTGTCGCGGAAGTTTGGATGCAGCGCGTGGGCGTTATCGCAGGAGATCATCAGCGACGATTGAATCAGCTGGATCAACGACTCCTCGCTGCCACCGCCCACCTGGGCATTCAAGCGTTTCAGCACGTCGCTCAAGAACGGCCCCTGGGCACCGCACGCGCTGGCACTGCCCACCTCCTCATGGTCATTCGCCACCAGCAGTGCGCCCTGGCTACCATCGCTTTCCAGCAGCGCTTCCAGGCCCACGAAGCACGACAGCAGGTTATCCAGCCGCGCACTGGCCAGCAGCTCCTTGCGCAGCCCGACCAGTGATGGCGGCTGAACGTCGTAAAAACCCAACTCGAAATCCACCACCTCGACCGCGCGTAGGCCATGCTGCTCTTCCAACCACTGCCCCAGCAGTTCGTGCAGCTTGGCGGTATCGCTCTGCATCAGCACCGGCACCATCTGTGTTTGCGGATTGATCGAGCGCCCCGCATTTACATCGCGGTCCATATGGATCGCCAAGCTCGGAATCATCGCAATCGGACGCGCCACGTTGAGCAGCACGCTCTCCAAGCGACCATCGGCATGGCGCACGTGAACGCGGCCCGCCAAGCCCAAATCGCGGTCAAACCAGGGGGCCAACAGCACGCCGCCGTAAACCTGCACGCCCAACTGCAGCCAACCTGCTGAATATTGGGTGGCGTTGGGCTTCAAGCGTAGCCCTGGGCTATCGGTATGAGCACCCAGCATGCGCAGGCTGGTTAACTTACCAGCGGGCAGCTGAAAAGCGATCACCGACGAATCGTTACGCGTCACGTAGTAGCGCTTTCCCGGCACCAACTGCCAGTTCGCGGTCTCTTCCAGGCGCGTAAAGCCCGCCTGCTCCAAACGCTCAGCCATGCTCTGGGTGGCATGCCACGGCGTGGGCGACTGCTGCAAAAAATCGCACAGCCGCGTTAAACGTTCCGCGTTGAAAGCCTCGGACATGGAATTCCTCATAACAGTAATGATTGGGTCTCACAGGGGAAATGACCTGCTACAATGCTCCCCTCGGCCTACGCAACTCATAGGCTGACTGCGGGTCTAGGGAAGAATGAGTGTACACAAATCCGGGAGAGCTTGACTGATGAGCTTGTTTGCAACGCTTTCGCGCTCGGTCGCCCTTGCCGTGATGCTGGTGATCACCAGCCCGGCAGCGCTGGCGCAACTTGCGCCGACCGACGAACAACGCCAAGCGGCGGTGGAAATTGCGGAAGCCCTCCGCTATGGCCATTATGCCGATATTGATTTCGACGAACAGTGGTCACAGGAAGCTTTCCAGCGCTATCTGGACATTCTTGATGGTCAGCGCAGCTACTTACTGAACCGTGACATCGAACCCTATCGCCACCTCGAAGACGACATGGCCGACGCGCTGTTCGACGGCGACTTAGACGATGCGTTTGCGCTTTACAACCGTCTCAGCGAGCGGCACACCAACCGCTTGGAATGGCTGCTTGCCGAATTGGACGACGGTTTATCGTTGGAGTTCGATAGCAACGAACGCTTGGAAGTCAACCGCGAAGACGCTCCCTGGGCCAGCCGCGAAAGCGAGCTGGATGAGCTATGGCGCAAACGGCTGAAAAACGACGCCCTGACCCTCGCCCTCACCGACCAAGACGCAGAGCAGATCGAAGACAACCTGCGCCAACGTTATGAAGGCCAGCTTTCGCGGTTACGCCAAACGGAATCGGAAGATGTCTTTGGGCTGCTGATGGCGGCTGTCTCCGGCACCATCGACCCGCATACCGGCTACCTCTCTCCTCGCCAAGGCGAATCTTTTGACATTCAAATGAGCCTCTCACTGGAGGGCATAGGCGCGCTACTGCAATCCGACGGCGAGTACGTCAAGGTCTCTAGCCTCGTACCCGGTGGCCCTGCGGATCGCGCAGGCGTATTAGAACCCGCCGACCGCATTATCGCCGTGGGCCAGGAAGAGGGAGAGATGGTCAACGTGGTGGGCATGCGCCTGGATAACGTCGTCGACCTGATTCGCGGCCCGAAAGGCTCCGTGGTCCGCCTGGACGTGGTGCCGGCCCAGGCGGTGGATATGACCCGCTCGCAAATCGTCGAAATCACCCGCGACACGGTGAGCTTGGAAGATCAGGCAGCTGACAGCGAAGTGATTGAAGTTAAACGCGACGGCGCTCCTCACCGCATTGGCGTGATTAACGTTCCCACGTTCTACGTTGATTTTGATGCGTGGCAGGCCGGTGAAGAGGAGTATCGCAGCACCACCCGCGATGTAGCCCGCGAAATCGAAAAACTGAAAAAAGAGGGCGTTGAAGGTATCGTACTAGATCTGCGTAATAACGGCGGCGGTGCGCTCCAGGAAGCTAACTCGCTGATCGGCCTGTTTATCGACCGTGGCCCCACCGTGCAAGTACGCGACGCCCAGGGCCGCATTCAGCTGTACGGCGACAGCGAAGCAGGCACCGTGTACGACGGCCCGCTGACCGTGCTGGTGAACCGCCTCTCGGCCTCGGCGTCGGAAATCTTCGCCGGTGCCATTCAGGATTATGGTCGTGGCATTGTGGTGGGCGCATCGACCTTCGGCAAAGGCACCGTTCAAACCCTGAACGAGCTTAGCCACGGCCAGATCAAGCTAACCCGCGCCAAGTTCTACCGTATCTCTGGCGACAGCACCCAGAATCGCGGCGTCGAGCCCGACATCACCTTCCCCAGCCTGATTGACCCAGAGCGGATTGGCGAGAGCAGCCTGGACAACGCCCTGGCCTGGGACACCGTACAGAACGCTCAGTACCGCCGCTACGGCGAGCCGGAACGTGTACTGCCGACGCTGATTACTCGCCATGAAGAGCGCGCCAAAGAGAACCCCAACTTCCGCTACCTGGAGCGCCAATCCACGCTGGCTCGCCAGCTGCGTGAACAGCACACCAGCGTCAGCCTGAACCGGGAGCAGCGCCAACGCGAGCTAGAAGCCCAAGAAGCCGAACAGCTCTCGCTGGAAAACCAGCGCCGCCGCGCCCTGGGGCTGCCTGAACTGGAAGAGTGGATGGATGCACGTAGCGACGGCACCACCCCGACAGAAGACCCTGAAGTAGAAAGCGAAGGCGAAACGGAAGGCAACGAAGAAGAAGTGCCGGTCGACCGTGCGCACGTGCTCGAGGCCGCCGAAGTGCTGCTTGACTATGTACACCTGCAAAACCAACAGCGCATGGCCAAGCGTTAAGTAAACGGCTTGAGCTACCCTAAGTACGAAGACGCCAGCCCTCGGGCTGGCGTTTTTGTGTGTGCTGACTAAATCATAACCGCTAGCAGAGCGCGGCACGCCGCGCAGGGCGATCTCCCATACGCGTCAAACGCTGCGTCAGCGCGTTAAGCTGCACCGCACTCCCCTGCGCAGCGGATTCAATAATCGACTGCGCCCAGGCAGGTAGCTGCGGCGCTAAACGGTAATAGACCCACTGCCCTTCCCGCTGATCCATCAGCAGGCCGCACTGGCGCAGCTGCGCCAAATGGCGAGACACCTTGGGCTGAGACTCCTCCAGCGCATAGGTCATCTCACACACGCACAGCGACTGCTCTTTAGCAATCAGCAGCACCAGCATCAGCCGCGTTTCATCACTCAAACACTTAAAGACCTGCAGCGCCTGCAGGCTAGCCGCTTCTCCCACGACACCTTCCTACGCCATGAATTGGAAACATAGTGTACGTCATACGATAGGCAGGCGTTAAGAAGGGACGGACAGCTAACAAATACACACGTAAAAACACCCAAGATGCCAGGTGGCAACGGGCGATAAAATCATTCAGATAGGAAAGGTGATACGCCAATGGCTCCCCGAGCAGGACTCGAACCTGCGACCCAATGATTAACAGTCATTTGCTCTACCAACTGAGCTATCGGGGAACAACAGAAAATCTTTAGCAGAACAGCAGCTTGGCTCCTCGAGCAGGACTCGAACCTGCGACCCAATGATTAACAGTCATTTGCTCTACCAACTGAGCTATCGAGGAACATCATTTGCTGTTGCGTTTGAACCAGAGCCTATCACTTATTAACACTTACTTAAAGCAGTCTAAGCAATTGTGCTAACAAGTGTTTTGGCTCCTCGAGCAGGACTCGAACCTGCGACCCAATGATTAACAGTCATTTGCTCTACCAACTGAGCTATCGAGGAACTGCTCAAACACGGTGCGTAGTATACTGATTGAAACGCTCGGGTCAAGTATCGATTACGGGGGAATGCCTAGCCCCTGGTTTCGTGTATCCGTATAATGCAGGCATTCAACGGCCGCACCAATCGCTGCCCAACCGTTATTTCATTCATCCCTCGTCTCCCCCGACGACCCATAGATGACAGGTACCGATGGCGAAGAAGCTCTTCATCAAAACGCACGGCTGCCAAATGAACGAGTACGACTCCTCGCGTATGGCGGACCTACTCGGCGAATCTCACCAGCTGGAGCTAACCGATAACGAGAAGGAAGCAGATGTGATTCTGCTGAACACCTGCTCGATTCGTGAAAAAGCTCAGGATAAGGTCTACCACCAGTTAGGCCGCTGGAAAAAGCTCAAAGACGCCAATCCGGACCTTGTGATTGGCGTGGGCGGCTGCGTGGCCAGCCAAGAAGGTGAAGCGCTGCGTAAACGCGCTCCTTTCGTAGATATGATTTTTGGCCCGCAAACCCTGCACCGGGTGCCAAAGATGCTCGACGCCCGTGCCAATAATCAAATTGCGGCGGTGGATGTCACCTTCCCCGAAATCGAGAAGTTCGACCACCTGCCGCAACCCAAATCTGATGGTGCCACAGCGTTTGTGTCGATCATGGAAGGCTGCTCTAAGTACTGCACCTTCTGCGTGGTGCCCTACACTCGCGGTGAAGAAGTCTCCCGCCCGTTTGAAGCGGTGATGGATGAAGTCATGCACTTAGCCGACCAGGGCGTGCGTGAAATCAACCTGCTGGGCCAGAACGTGAACGCCTACCGAGGCGACAACGAAGACGGCGACGAGATTGACCTTGCCGAGCTAATCGCCTGCATCGCAGCGGTGGATGGCATCGACCGTATTCGCTTCACCACCTCTCACCCGGTGGAGTTTACGGATAGCTTGGTAGACGCCTATGCGGATATTCCTGAGCTGGTAAGCCACCTGCACCTGCCGGTACAGTCTGGCTCTGACCGTATTCTGAGCGCCATGAAGCGCGGCCACACGGCGGAAGAGTACATCGAGAAGATGGAGCGTATCCGCGCTAATCGCCCGGATATCAGTTTCTCCTCTGACTTTATTGTCGGCTTCCCCGGTGAAACAGAAGAGGATTTCGAGGCCACGATGGACCTGATCCACCGTATCGGTTTCGATCACTCGTTCAGCTTTGTTTACTCGGCGCGCCCCGGCACGCCCGCTTCAGGCTTGCCGGATGACACCCCTGAAAGCGTGAAGAAGCAGCGCTTGGCTATTCTGCAAGAGCGCATTCTTCAGCAGGCTGCGCAAATTAGCCGCCGCATGGTAGGCACTACTCAGCGTATCCTGGTGACCGGGTTTTCTCCGAAAGACCCCGGCCAGCTCTCTGGGCGTACCGAGAACAACCGCGTGGTGAACTTCCGCGCCGCTAACCCCACCGAGCTAATCGGCTACTTTGTCGATGTAGAGATCACCGAAGCGCTGCCCAATTCGCTGCGCGCTGAACTCGCCTCTGCCGAGCGTTATTGATCGCTTGCTTATCGTAGGTAATTGCCCCGGCACCGCCGGGGCAGTAAGCTGAGACTCACACACATCAACTAACGGGTTTCTTACTCTTGAGCCAGCCATCACCTCAGGCCAATCGCATTATCACCCTAAGCCTTGAACCCAATGACCCGCAGCGTCTCGCTAGCCTCTGCGGCCAACAGGACGAGCATCTAAAGCTGATTGAGAGCCGCCTGGATGTGACGTTACGCAACCGTGGCAACGTATTTCAGTTGGCCGGTGCCGCTAACCGTATTAAAGCGGCGGCTAACGTGCTGGAACACCTTTACCGTGAAACCGCCGCCGACGAGCTATCGGCGGATACCGTGCATCTGTTCCTCCAAGAATCCGGGCTTGAAGCCCTGGAAGAGGAAGACGATGGCGAAGGCGGTAGCGATGAAGTCATCATGCGCACGCCGCGCACTATGATTAAGCCACGCGGGCTGAATCAGCAACGCTACGTGCAGAGCATTCGCGAACACGATATCAACTTCGGCATTGGGCCAGCGGGTACCGGTAAAACCTACCTGGCCGTGGCCGCTGCGGTAGAAGCGCTCAATCAGCAAGAAGTGCGCCGCATTCTGCTGGTGCGCCCAGCGGTAGAAGCCGGTGAGAAACTCGGCTTCTTGCCGGGCGACCTTGCTCAAAAAATCGACCCCTACCTGCGCCCGCTGTACGACGCGCTGTATGAAATGATCGGTTTTGAGCAGGTGGCGAAGCTGATCGAGCGTCAGGTGATCGAGATTGCTCCGCTGGCCTATATGCGTGGCCGTACGCTGAACAACTCCTACATCATTCTGGATGAGAGCCAGAACACCACGCCGGAGCAGATGAAAATGTTCCTGACGCGGATTGGTTTTGGTTCCACCGCCGTGATTACCGGGGATATTACCCAGGTCGACTTACCGCGCGGGCAGCGTTCAGGCCTCTCGCAAGTGCTCGACGTGCTCAAAGATACGCCAGGAATCGGCGTGACCCACTTTGCCGCGAAAGATGTGGTGCGCCACCCGCTGGTTCAGCGCATCATTGAGGCTTACGACGAGTTTGAATCCGAGCAGGAAGTTCAAGAGCGCGCCCGCCGCGAAGCACGCCAGCAAGAGCGTGAAGCGCGTATGCAGGCGTTAGAGCGCAATAGCGAACGTTCGGGAGAAGCCTAACGATGAGCGACATCATAATCGACCGGCAAGCGGCGATTGATGAGCCACTGCTACCCTCGCTTGAACAGCTCACCCATTGGGTGGGCTGTGTCTTTTCTCGCCACCCGGATGATGACCGCCTAGAGCTCACCATTCGTTTTGTGGATGAAGAAGAGAGCCAGGCGCTTAATCGCGACTACCGGGAAAAAGATAAGCCCACCAACGTGCTCTCTTTCCCGTTTGAAAACCCACCCGGCATTACCCTGCCGCTGCTGGGCGACCTGATTATTTGCCATGCCGTAGTCGCCCGTGAAGCCGAAGAGCAGCAGAAGCCGCTGGCCCACCACTATGCCCACATGGTCGTACACGGCACCCTGCACCTGATGGGGTACGACCATATCGAAGAGCAGGAAGCCGAAGAGATGGAGCAGCTAGAACGCGAGCTGCTGGCCACCCTTAATATTCCTGATCCTTATCACGTGTAAGCTGCTACCTTGAGCCAAACGTACGTTTAGGGTGGTGTCTGCTGTCACTCAGTGATAAAACGGTCACTTGAAGCGTGGTCACCCATTCGTGACCGCTTCTCCGTACAATATTTTCCGAACTACCTTTTCCGTAACATTCTGTCCGTAACTGAGAGAGATTTGACGCAATGAGCGAAGACCGATCGAGCAACCCCAATCAAAAATCATGGCTCGAGAAACTCTTTGGCGCCCTTTCCGGAGACAATGACGAACCCAACTCGCGAGACGAGCTGATGACGTTTTTACGCCACACCGCAGGGAAACTGAAGCTGGATCAAGACGCCATCATGATTATTGAGGGCGCGCTTGAGATCAGCGATCAGCAAGTGCGTGAAATCTTGATCCCACGCTCTCAGGTATCGGCGATTACCCTCGACCAAACGTGGGATGACTACCTACCGTTGATCCAAGAGACCGGCCATTCGCGCTACCCGGTGGTGGGCGAAAACCTGGACGACGTAAAGGGCATCCTGCTGGTCAAAGACCTGCTGCCGCTGCTGTCGCAATCGCAAGAGAGCCGCGATGCGTTCAAGCTGGAAGACGTGCTGCGCCCTGCCATGTTTATTCCTGAGTCAAAGCGTTTGAACACGCTGCTCAAAGAGTTCCGCGAAACCCATAACCATATGGCGATCGTGGTGGATGAGTACGGCGGCACAGCGGGCATCATCACCATTGAAGATATTCTTGAGCAGATTGTCGGGGATATCGAAGATGAGCACGATACTGATGAAGAGGACGATATCCGCACGCTGGAGAACGGCCACTTCGCGATTCGCGCCCTCACCCCGATTGAAGATTTCAACGAGCGCTTTGGCACCGAATTCTCTGATGACGAATTCGATACGGTGGGCGGCCTTGTGATGCAGCAGTTTGGTCATCTGCCAGGCCGAGGCGAGCACACCAGCTTAGGCGGCTGGCGGTTTGTGATTCTGAACGCCGATAACCGCCGGATACGTCTACTTGAGGCCTATCGCGATAGCGAACCTGCGGAAGACGAAAGCCAAGACGACTAGCCTGTCGCCCTCACCTTGCCTACCTCACACTGTTGATAGGATATCGTTATGGGGTTCACACCCACGTTGACGTTTCAGCTGCTAGCCGCCTTAGTGGCTGGCGGCTTTACCACGCTTACCGCTTCCCCGTTTGAGCTTTGGTGGCTTGGCCCTGTGGCCATTGGCCTGCTGTATGTCGGGCTGCATACCTTAAGCCCTGGCCAAGCCGCGTTAAAAGGCTGGCTGTATGGCGTGGCGCTGTTTGCTAGCGGCACCTCATGGGTTTACGTATCGATTCACGACTACGGCTACACCGGTGTGTCGCTCGCGGTCTTTTTAACCGCGCTGTTTGTGAGCGTGCTGGCGCTCTTCTTTGCGGGCACGTTCTGGCTCTACCGCCGCTTCATCGGCCCCCGCTGGGCGCTGCTCACCTTTGCTGGTGCGTGGGTGCTGGGCGAGGTGCTGCGCACTTACTTGTTCACCGGCTTTCCCTGGCTGTTGGTGGGGTCCAGCTACGTGGATTCTCCGCTGGCCAGTTGGGCACCCGTTGGAGGTGTGTACTTACTCTCGCTGCTGGTGGTGCTTACCGGCACGTTAGGGGCGGAACTGCTGCGCCGCCAGTGGTGGGCAGCGCTACCGCTGGCCGCTATCTGGCTAGCTCCTTTCGTACTGCCAAGCCAGTGGACAACGCCGGTAAGAGAACCCACTCGCGTCGCGCTGCTGCAGGGCAACCTGCCCCAGCTGTTAAAATGGACGCCTGAAGGCCAGCGCACCGCTGCGAATATTTACAGCGACTTAACCCGCGAAGTGGCGGATGAAGCGGATCTGATCTTATGGCCTGAAACCGCGCTACCCATGATTGATAGCCAAGCACGGCCAGTGCTTGAGCGCGTGCAGGCCAACCTGCCGCCAGAAGCCGCCCTGTTGACCGGCATCGTTCAGCTAGATGAGAATAACCGCTACTTTAACAGCGTGATTGGCGTAGGCGACGTGGAAGGCAGCTACCAGAAAGAGCACCTGGTGCCGTTTGGGGAGTACCTGCCGCTAGAGAGCCTGCTGCGCGGGACCATCGACTTCTTTGACCTGCCGATGTCCAGCTTTAGCAAAGGCGCATCGGAGCAGGTGCCGATGCAAGCAGCAGGAGTGGCGATCGGTAACGCCATTTGCTACGAAATCATCTACCCACAGCTCGTCGCACAGCGGGCCGCCGATAGCGGCGTGATCGTGACGGTTTCCAACGACACTTGGTTTGGTGCCTCCATTGGCCCGCACCAGCACCTGCAAATGGCCCGCCTGCGTGCGCTGGAAAATGGCCGCTACGTAGTTCGCGCTACCAGCAACGGCATCACCGCCATTATTAACCCCCGTGGCGAACTGGTAGACCGCGCCCCACAGTTTGAAACCACCTACCTCACGGGCGAATTCTACGCCATGGAAGGGCTCACCCCGTTTACCCGCATGGGCAGCCTGCCCATTTGGCTACTCGCTGGGCTGTTCCTGCTGCCGGGGTTTGTGCGTCGGCGTTGATGCCAACAGCACCTCGGCCATGAAAAAGCCCCCTGCCACATTCGTGGCAGGGGGCTTCGTTTTAGGCGGCTTCTTAAAAAGCCGTCTGCTAAGCGCCGGATTAAGTGCTGCTGGGGATTTCCCCTAGCACCTCGGGAATCGTCATCCGCACATAGCGGCCCGGCGCGGGTTCGATCACTGTTAGCTCCCCTTCCCCTGGCTGGCGGGCAGGTACCAGTTTCTTCGGGTCTGCATCCACGTAGCCGTTGTCGGTCATCCAGGCTTGCCAATGGGGCCACCAGGAGCCTTCGTTAAACGTAGCGCCTTCCATCCACTCCTCGTGGGTCTCGGGCAGCGTGTCGTTGGTCCAGTAGCCGTACTTGTTTTTATGGGGCGGGTTCACGATACCGGCAATATGCCCAGAGCCGCCCAGCACGAAGGTTACCGGGCCTTTGGGCAGCAGCGCACCGTAGTAAGTGCTGTTCCACTTGGCGATATGGTCTTCTTTAGTGGAGACAAAGTAACTGGGGGTTGAGACTTTGCGCAGGTCGATTTTGACCCCGTCTAGCTCGATGCCACCGGGCTGTACCAAGCGGTTTTCCAGATACATATGGCGCAGGTACCAAGCGTGGGTGCCTGCCGTCAGGTTGGTGCCATCGGTGTTCCAGTAGAGCAAATCGAAGGCGGCGGGAATCTCGCCCTTCAGGTAGTTATTGATATAGAACGACCAGAACAGGTCATTTTCCCGCAGCAGGTTGAAGGTGTAGGCCATGGAGCGGCCATCCAGGTAGCCCTTCATTTGCATGGTTTGCTCAATACCCTGCACCACGCGCTCGTTTAGGAACACGCCGATATCGCCCGGGTCGCGGAAATCCTGCAGCGTTGCCATGTAGGTAACCGACTTCACCTTGCGGCCACGGCGAGTGCTGGTGAGATACGCCACGGTGGAGGCGGTCAGCGTGCCGCCTACGCAGTAGCTCAGCAGGTTGACTGACTTCTCGCCGCAGGCCTGCTCAATCGCTTCCATCGCACTGATGGGGCCCATCTGCATATAGTCGGCCCAGGTAATATCGCGCTGTTCGGGGCCAGGGTTACGCCAGGAGATCAGAAATACCGTGTGGCCTTGATCCACCAACCACTTCACCAGCGAGTTATCTTGCCGCAGGTCCAGAATGTAGTACTTATTGATCCAGGGCGGCACAATCAGCAGCGGTGTTTTAAAGGTGTTTTCGGTGGTTGGCGTGTACTGAATCAGCTGAATCAGTTCGTTTTCATACACCACAGAGCCAGGCGTTACCGCAATGTTCTCGCCCACGCCAAAGGCGCTGCGGTCGGTCATGCGTACGTTGATGCCTTCCGCTGAGTTGGCTAAATCTTCCCGTAGCCGAGTGAGGCCATCGACGAGATTCTGCCCCTTGGTTTCCAGGGTGCGGCGCATCACTTCTGGGTTGGTGGAGACGAAGTTGGTAGGCGACATCGCATTCACCAACTGGCGCGCGTAGAACGTTAAGTTGCGCTTGAGGGTAGGGTCTACATCCAGGTCGTTAATCAGCTCTTCGACCACCTGCGAAAACAGCAAATACTGCTGCATGATCGCCATGTAGTAGGGGTCTGTAGTCCAGACCTCATCTTTAAAACGGCGGTCGTTCTTGGGCGGCGTTACTAGGGGGGCCACCTGCTCACCGGCCATGGTGCGTACACCCTGCTGCCACAGCAACCACTGGTCTTGCATCAAGCGCGACTGGGTTTGCCACAGCAAATTCGGGTTACTCATCAGCGAACGAGCAGCGGCTTCAAAGCTTTCGCGCATGTCGCTATAAACGGAGTCAGCGGCTTCGCTGGGCGCCATACGTGACAGCAGGTCCTCTAGCAGACCTTTGTACTGTTCACTTATGTCGTCAAGCTGTGCCTTCCATGCCTCCATATCTTGCTGGGACAACGGTTGAGACGGCATTTTCCACCCTGACTGCATACGACTTTCCCCCTCACCAACTGAGCAATGGTTGCCCTGGCAACACGCTTAAGAACGCTGTAAAAGAACGCGGCGCCTCAAAGGCGCCGCGGACACTACTGACGATTAGCTTTTACGAGACGACTGGCTTGAGGCCTTCGCGGGCTGTTCACCCTTGGCTGTAGCGCTCACTTGTTCGCTCATTTTTTGTCCGGCTTCGCTAAACAGCTTTTCCATTTCAGATTTGAACTGCAAGCTCATCTCGCTCATCACCCGTGCGTCTTCCTGCATCTGCTGAGAAAGCTCGTTCATCATTTCCGCTTGCTTGGTACCGAAATCGCGCAGGCTCTCGGCATCATTAATTTCTGTCGCGCTGCGGATGCGCTCGGTGCCCATCTGGCTGTAGCGTTTCATCGCTTCCAGCTGGTACTGGGTCATTTTTTCCATGTTATTGAGCATCAGCGAGTTCATCTTGCGCATCGGCTCAAACATCTGGCGAGTTTGGGCGTTAAAGGCGTCCATCATTTTGTCTTGCATTGTGGTTGCTCCTGTCTCTCATTCCTTGGCATGAGCCTGGAGTGGCTCATCACATCGCAAATTGCTGCACTGCAAAAAGAGTAATGCTTAGCATGCTGCTTTGCAACAAGGAGCTTCCTACGGCCCCTCTGCATACCCTACAGCCGCCTCTGACTCAGCCTCACAGTGCCACGTATTTGATAGCGCCTTTATCGCCTACTCTTTGGCGCGAGAGCGAGAAGAGGCCGTGGCTTTCGCCTTGGTACTTTTCTCGTTTGCCGCTGACGATGGTTCGCTATCTTGGGTGCCGTTACTGGCACCACCCGTATGGGCACTACCGGCCTGACGCAGCATATCCAGCATCATTTGCTGATAGGTGCCAAAGTTAGCCAGCCCCTGTGAAAGCCCCTGCTGCATCATGGGTTGCTGCAGGAAAGGGCGCATTAAGCTCATGGGGTCATAACCTTCTACCCCCGATTCCATCTGCCGCTGAATATTATCCAGCAGGCTCTGCTGAAAGGCCTCCACATCGGGCAACCCCAGCGACTGCCGAAACTCAGCCGGCGTCAGGTCAAACTCAACGTTAATTTTCATAGGCGACTCCTTAACCGTCTTCCTTGAGTGTAGCAGCGAACCACTCAGCACACCTTGGCGTTATCGCTGACCTAATCGCGGTGTATCAACGCTAACATCAGCGTTTTGGCCCCGGTGGCGCAGCCAATGATCCAACAGCGTAATCGCCATCATGGCTTCGGCAATGGGCGTCGCTCGAATGCCCACACAAGGGTCGTGACGCCCTTTGGTAATCACTTCGACTGGTTCACCATGGACATCAATGGAGCGGCCCGGCGTGGTAATGCTGGAGGTAGGTTTCAGTGCCAACCGAGCCACAATGGGCTGCCCGCTGGAAATACCACCCAGCACGCCGCCCGCGTGGTTGGAGAGAAAGCCTTCCGGTGTCATCTCGTCGCGGTGTTCGCTGCCGCGCTGAGCAATACAGCCAAAGCCCGCGCCAATCTCGATCCCTTTTACCGCATTAATGCTCATCAAACCGTGCGCTAGGTCAGCATCCAGACGGTCGAAGACTGGCTCGCCCAGGCCCACGGGTACGCCATCGGCAATTACGGTAATTTCCGCGCCCACGGAGTCTTGGTCCCGTCGCAGTTGATCCATGTAGCTTTCCAGCTCGGCTACTTTATCGGGATCGGGGCAGAAGAAGGCGTTCTGGTCGACGGCTTCCCAGATTTTGAAGTCGATCTTGATCGGGCCAAGCTGGCTCATATAGCCGCGAATTTGAATGCCCTGTGCCGCCAGCACCTTTTTGGCAATGGCACCCGCCGCCACGCGCATGGCGGTTTCGCGGGCGCTGGAACGGCCGCCACCCCGGTAGTCCCGGTGGCCATACTTGTGGTGGTAGGTGTAGTCCGCGTGGGCGGGGCGGAACTGGTCTTTGATCTTAGAGTAATCTTTCGAGCGCTGGTCGGTATTCTCAATCAATAAGCCAATCGAGGTGCCGGTGGTTTTGCCTTCAAACACGCCGGAAAGAATGCGCACCTGATCCGGCTCTTTGCGCTGGGTGGTGTGGCGCGAGCTGCCGGGGCGGCGACGGTCTAAATCGCCCTGCAGGTCCTCTTCGCTAATCGCAATGCCAGGAGGGCAACCATCCACAATGGCCCCTAATGCGGGGCCGTGGCTTTCGCCAAAAGTGGTGACGGTAAACAGTTTGCCAAACGTATTGCCAGACATGGGCGTTAATTCCTCACGCAAAAGACGCCGCATGGGCGTCGAGTTCAGCGGCGCTCAGGGCAAACACGCCCTGGCCGCCACGCTCGAATTCAAGCCAGATAAAGGGCACCTCGGGGAAGGCAGCCTCCACATGGCGGTCAGAGTTGCCAACTTCAACAATCAGCCAGCCCTCTGAAGTTAGGTGCTCGCGGGCCTCGCGCAGAATACGCCGCACGATATCAAGACCGTCGCTGCCCGCGCCCAGCGCCAGGGCTGGCTCATGGCGAAATTCGGCGGGCATCGTGGCTAAGTCGCGCTCATCCACATAGGGCGGGTTGGAAACGATCAGGTCAAAGCGCTGCCCTTCCAGGCCGTTGAACACGTCCGATTCCACGGCGCGCACGCGGTCGCCGACATCGTGGCGGGTAATATTCTGCCGTGCCACGGCCAAGGCATCCTGGCTGATATCCGCCAGGGCCACTTCGCAGGTCGGCAGCACCAGCGCCGTGGCGATGCCAATGCAGCCGGAGCCGGTGCATAAATCCAGCACGCGGGCGGGTGGTTCTTCTGGAAACCAGGCCGCAAAGCCATCTTCGATCAGCTCGGCAATCGGCGAGCGGGGAATCAGCACGCGCTCATCCACGTTAAACGGGTAGCCTGCAAAGAAGGCCTCTCCCAGTAGATAAGGCAACGGGCGGCGCGTGGTGACACGCTCCCGGGCTAAGCGAATAATCCGCTCGCGCTCAACTGGCAGCAGCCGCGCATCCAACACGGCGGGGTCGACGTTCCAAGGCAGGTGCAGCGCGCCTAAGCAGAGCGCGACCGCCTCATCCCAGGGTGACTGCGTGCCGTGCCCATAGTGCAACCCCGCCAGATAGAACTCGCTGGATACCCAGCGCAAATAGTCCCGCAGTGTGTAAAGATCGCTTATCAGCGCCGTATCAGGCAGTGATAGCGTTGAGGGGGAGGACTCATCAGAGAGGTGCGTGGTCACAAGGGCTCCTGGCGTCAAAAGTTCGTTGGGGGATTGTACCTTTGACGCTGCCCGGTTCACAGCAGCGCCAAGCTCGCTATACTGTCTCGCCTTAGCGTTTTTTTATCCACCGCCCCTTTTTTCACCACTACTTAGTTGATTCGAGCCGACCATGACGCGACACCTGCCCAACGATGACGATATCAGTGCCTTTCGCCAAGCGCTGCAGGCGGCAGGCGTACGCCGTATTGCCACCAACCAAGCCGACCCCGGTAAGCCCAAACGCCAGTCAGACACCAGCGAAGCGCGCCGCCGAGCGGCGGTAGAGAGCAATACACTGCAAACCAGCGGGCGCACGTCTGATGGTCGGGTGGAAGCCGTACGGCCATCAGAGTATTTAGAGTTCAGCGTGCCCGACCTGCCCTGGCGCACGTTTAGCCAATTGAAGCGCGGCCAAATGGCCTGGCAGGCAGGGCTAGACCTTCACGGCTATACCCTGGAAGAGGCGCGGGTAGAGCTAGAGAGCTTTCTTCGCGATGCCGCAGGCCAAGGGCTGCGCTGTGTGCTGGTGGTGCATGGCAAAGCCTGGGGCACCACCTCTGATTTCCCGGTACTGAAAAGCCACACCAATGCGTGGCTGCGCGAGTGGCCCGGCGTGCTGGCGTTCTGCTCTGCCACGGATATCGATGGCGGCACCGGGGCGATGTATATTTTGCTGCGCAAACGCGGGCAGTAATTCATGTTGTTTATTTAGTAGCGTCAGAGGCAATGCTAGGCATGCGCCGCTCCAAGGCTTCATCGGCCAAATGGCGGCCTAAGCGGATGAGCTCCTTCGCCCGGTGAAACTCGTAGGTGCTGCATACCGTTTTAGGAATTTCGATCAGCACGTCCGGTGGGTAGCCGGCTACCTTATATTTCGCCAGCGCTGCCTGGGTAATATCAAACGATTCCAGAATCATATCCAGCTTGCCCCACTCGCGCTTGCCGCGCAGGTCTACTGTTTCATCGTCGTCGCTCTCTTCACTGCTGCCGCCTAGGCCACCCCATAGCCGCCGCGTGGTCGCGCGCACCTCCTCCATCCAGCCGCCAATATTGGCGTCGCGGTCCCGCTCCAGCGCGGTGCGGCTGTCGCTACTCTCTTCTTGTGGCAGCAGCTCCTCTAGCGTGACCGGCTGCGGGCTGTGAGCGGTGACGTTCACCGCCACCACGAAATCCGCCTCATGGGCAGCCAACACTGGCATCATTGGCAGCGGGTTGAGTAACCCGCCATCCACCAGTACCTGTTCGCCAATGTGCACGGGGGTAATCACCCCTGGCACCGCAATCGAGGCGCGAATGGCGCGTAGCAGCGGGCCGTTTTGAAACCATACTTCCCGCTGGCGCACGAGGTCGGTGGCCACGGTGGTCACTGGAATGGGCAGGTCTTCAATCAGCCGGTCGCCCACTAGCTCCTCCAGCTTGCTCATCACTTTGTTGGCACGCATCGCCCCCATGGGGCTCCAGGTCACATCGACCAGCTTGAGCACGCCCAAGTAATCAAGGTTACACACCCACTCCCGGTACTCCGGCAGCTTGCCCGAGGCGTAAATGCCGCCGATCAGCGCCCCCATGGAGCATCCGGCAATCGAAATAATCTCGAAACCACGCGCCTCCAGCGCTTCAATCACGCCAATATGCGCATAGCCCCTGGCACCGCCGCTACCGAGCACCAGCGCTACTTTATTGCCACCGCCCAGCGTCCTCCCCGTTAATTGGCTGACCACGTTCTGCCCCTCCTTTGTGGCATGGCGTCTCATACGCACGCGCTTTTCTTTTGATGCGACGTTAACTGGCCGTGCAGCCTTCTAAGCAAATCACCTCGGCCACACGCTCAACGGCCTGTGGTTCCAAATGCAGATGGTGACCACCTGCCAGCACGTGCCGGGTGAGCCGCGGCACCGCCTGCCTTGCCTGGGCTGCCCAGGCGCGCTCGCCCAAAATCCCTTGCTCTCCTTCTATTAATAGCACGGGGGCTTGGATCTCAGCCAAAACGGCCAGCACCTGCTGCGGCGTAAAGCGCACCAGCGAGGGCTTGAGCAGGCGGCTATCGGTACGCATTTGTACTTTGCCATCGGCGGTGGCCTGGGTGTTGCGCTCGACCAGCGGCGTGGCGGTGATGCTATCTAGTGGCGTGACGCCCCCCGCCACACGCGCCGCCACGGCGCTCTCAATATCCGGGTAACGAGGCGCGCGGGAAGGCGGGCGCCGATGAGCGATTAAGCCTTTGCGCAGTTGGCTGGGCGTCTCTTGTGCCGGTGTATTCAGCGCGCCTAAGCCGTCGATCAGAATTAAGCGGGCGACTTTTTCAGGCAGCGCCGCGGCCAGCAGGCAAGAAACGGCCGCCCCCATGGAGTGGGCAAGCAGCGTGGCTTGTTCAATGCCGAGCGTTTCCATGGCATCCAGCACGTCGTGGGTGTAATCCCAGAGCGCGTAGTCGCTGCCAGCGGGGGCATGAGCGGAGTGCCCGTGGCCACGAAAATCAATCGCTACAATCCGAATGCCCAGTGCGCTCACCAAGCGCGGGGCCAAGCGTGTAAAGCTGGCCGCGTTATCCAGCCAGCCATGTAGCGCCAGCCAGGTGGGCGCATCTTGCCGCCCCCAGCTCAGCGCTGCTAGCCGTCCATTGGCCAAGGAAAGCGGCTGAGGAGCCGTGCCTGCTCGGGAAGCGTCGTTCATAAAAGTGGGTCTCACTGCGAAAATCTGGCGCGTCAGGTGACGCTCGTAAATGTGAACATTACGATGCACATAGTATGGTGCAAACGTTACCATGCTCGACGCAGCGCTTGTGCTGCTTTTACACGGCCATGGGCCACGACGCCGTTAATTTTTGATGGAGATTGCCATGAAACCTCGCCGCGATACCCGCGTTCGCAACCTTGTGTTCTTTATTACCGTCGTGAGCGCCCTAGTCGTGGGGCTATGGTTAGCCCGCTGAGGGCAGTGCTTGCAATTTCTCCCCCATGAATAAATACTGTTTAAATACACTGTACATAAACACACCATTTATTCATGAGGATGCCGACGATGCCGTCTCAACCCATCCATTTTGCAACAACCGTGGTTGCGACAGCCTTGCCGTTAACTTCTCAGCCGCTGCCTTTTCCTCTGCTCACAGGCCGTGCAGGCTTTAGCGGCTTTCCCTCTCCTGCCCAAGATTACGAGCCGCGCACTCTCGACCTCAATGCGCGGCTGATCAAGCACCCTACCCAAACGTTTTACCTCACCGCGACAGGGGACAGCATGGAGGGTTGGGGCATCTTTGACGGTGATTTACTGGTCGTCGACCGCAGCGTCACGCCGCGCCTAGGGCATATTTTGGTCGCCATGCTGGATGAAGAAGTGCTGATCAAACGCTATGCGCTGCATCGCGGCACGCCGCACCTCTGCTCGGCCCACCCCCACTATCCGCCGCTGCCCCTGGAAGGTACCGACTGCCAGCTATGGGGTGTGGTGCGCGCGGTGATTCACGAGTATCTGCCGTGATCGGGCTGGTGGATGCCAATAATTTTTACGTCTCCTGTGAGCGGGTGTTCAATCCGGCGCTGGAAGGCAAACCCGTTGGTGTGATGTCGAATAACGACGGCTGCGTGATTGCCCGCTCAGCAGAGATGAAAGCCATGGATATCTCCATGGGCACGCCCGCATACCAGTTAGAGGGGCTACGCCGCCGCGGGGTAATCCACCTGCTCTCTTCTAACTACGAGCTGTACGGCGATATGTCAGCGAGGCTTGCCCAGCTGCTGCGCGATACGTGCCCCGAAGTGGCCCCCTACTCGATTGATGAGATGTTTATTTATCTGGATGGCCTCAGTGATACCCAGTGCCAAGCGCTGGGCACAGCACTGCGCCGCCGCATTCGTCGCTATTTGGGGCTTCCGGTGTGTATCGGGCTGGCCCCTACGCATACACTGGCGAAGCTCGCCAATCACCTAGCCAAAAAACAGCCTCACTACGCAGGAGTGTGTTTACTCCACGGTGAAAGCGCTACCACCCAGGCAGTGCTGAAACAGCTGCCGGTAAGCGATGTGTGGGGAGTAGGCAGGCGTCTTGCCGAACGACTAGCGGTCAGCGGCATTCGTACCGCCTGGGATGTGCGGGAGCACGACCCCAAACGGCTACGCAAATGCTTCTCGGTGGTTCTAGCCCGCACCGCCTTAGAGCTGCGCGGTACGCCCTGCCTAGAGTTGAATGCCGTTGAGCAACCCCGCCAGCGTATCATGACCTCACGCTCGTTTGGTAAAACCACCGGCGTAAAAGAGGAGCTTCACGCAGCACTGCGCCGCCACGCCCAGCGCAGTGCCGAAAAATTGCGCCAGCAAGGCAGCCTTGCCCGCGCCGTCCTGCTGTTTTTAAACACCAACCGCCACCGCAAGGACCAGCCCCAGCTGTCGCCTAGCGCGATGATTCCGCTTGAAGCGCCCACCGACGATACTCGCGTCATTCTGGAAGCCGTTCGCGAAGGGCTCGACCAGATGTATCGCCCTGGCTTTCAGTTTATGAAGGCAGGCGTGATGCTGCTGGACTTGGTGGATGCACAGCAGTATCAGCTCTCTCTGCTACAGCCAACCACCAAGGCGCACCCTCACTTGATGAAGGCGGTAGACGAGATTAATCAGAAGATGGGACAAGGCACGCTGCGCTTTGGGATGACTGACGCCGACGCGCCTTGGCAGCTGCGCTGTGAGCACCGCTCAAGACGCTACACCACCTGTTGGGATGAGTTAATGGAGGCAGGCACTCACCCTGGCGCGATTGCCGCCGCCAGGGTGAAGCGTGAACAGCAGCGCTTAGCGGGCGGAAAGCGCTTGGCGAAGGCGCGGGCTAATGGCTTCACCCACTACGGCAATGAGCACCAGCAGCGCTAACAGCACTGGCCAGTGGGCAGCAAACGAGATCTGATACAAACCTAGGGCATCGACAAAAATCACTAAAATGCCCAGCGGACTCACGTAGCGCACCATGGCCAGCCACAGCGTATAGGGCAGCGGCGCCAGCCCCAGCTCGTCGCGGAAGGTTTCGCTTTTCAGCACAAAACCGGCCAGTAGTACCATGCCCAGGCCACCCAGCGGCATCATCCAACGGGAGGTGAGGTAGTCCAGCCAATCAAAGAAGTTCTTGCCTGCCAGCGTCCAATCAGCGCCCAGGTTGAACGACAGCATCGCCAGCGTGCTGATCAGCCACAGCACAATACCGGTGGCCCACGAGGCGGATTTACGGCTCATGCCTTTGTTATCGCACAACCAAGAGACCGTTGCTTCCACCATGGAAATTGAGGAGGTTAGTGCGGCCATGGAGAGCATTAAGAAGAACAGCGCTCCGAACAGCGTGCCCAACGGCATCGCCTGGAACGCTAACGGCAGGCTCATAAACAGTAGCCCTGGGCCTTCACCAGGGTCCATGCCGTTGGCAAAAATCACTGGAAAAATCGCCAGCCCTGCCATCAGCGCTACCACGGTATCCGCCACAGCCACGCTCAGCGTCGTGCGGCCAATGGAGGCATCTTTAGGCAGATAGCTGCCGTAAGTCAGGATGGCACCCGACGCCAATGAGAGCGTAAAGAAAGCGTGGCCCAAGGCCGCCAACATCCCTTCACTAGAGAGGCTGCCCGCCTTAAACGAGAACAGGAAATCAACCGCGTCGCCGAAACCGCCGGAAAACATGCCGAATCCAATCAGCAACACCAGCATGAGCACCAGCCCCGGCATCATCCAGCTAACACTTTTCTCGATGCCTTCCTGAACGCCTTTACCGACAATGATCATGGTCAGCAGCGTGACCAGGGTACTCCAGCCACCCAGCGTGATCGGGTTAGCGTTATTGGCACCAAACACGGCCGCCATCTCGTCCACACTGGTGCCCGCCAAGCCGCCGGTGAGCATTTTCCATAAATAGGAGAAGGACCAGCCGGCCACCACGACGTAAAACGATAGCACCATAAAGCCACACAGCATGGCCATCCAGCCAATCAGCGACCACATAGAGGAGCGGCCAGACTCATTCACTACACGGCGAATAGCATCAATGGGGCTACCACGCCCCCGGCGACCAAACGCAATTTCGGTCATCATTACCGGTACGCCCACCGCTAAGATGCACGCTAAATAGACCAGTACGAAGGCACCGCCGCCATACTCCCCAGTGATATAAGGGAATTTCCAAATATTGCCTAGCCCCACCGCCGAACCGGTGGCTGCCAACATAAAGCCCCAGCGGCCCAGCCACTGAATGCGAGGTTGCCCAGAAGACGCCATGACCTTCCACCCTGTCAGAAAAAAGCGCCTATCCTAGTGGATTTTGCTGCGAAAGCCCACGTATCACGGCGTGGCATAGCTTGCTTTTGCCTCGGCATCTAGCCGCTGGGCGGTTTGATCCACTCTGCGCAACCACGCCAACAGCAGCGCCCCGGCCCCTACAAAGCCACCAGCCAGCCATAGGCCCACATAATAATGACCAGAGGCTTCCGCGAGCATGCCGGTGAGCGCAGGGGCCACAATCTGCGCTGCGCCGTAGGCCAACGTCATTTGCCCCATCAAGCGAGCGGGGCTGGCGGGGTACAGCCTACCCGCCATGGTCAGCACTAAACTGACGCAGCCCAGGAACGTGCCGCCGTAGAGCACTGCGCTAATCAACACGCCCGGTAACGTTGGGCTGATCGCAGGCAGCACAATGCCTACTACCTGTACCAGCATGGCCACAATCAGCGCGCCTAAGTAACCGATCCGCCGCGCGATTAAATCCCACAGCATCACGGCGGGTGCTGCGGCCAACCCCACCAGCGCAAAGGCCCAGTTTCCAGCTCCAGCCAGCAGCGGTTCGCGCTCCACAATCGCGACTAAAAACGTTGCGCTGATCACATAGCCATAGCCCGCACAAAAGTAGGCGGGCAGCATAAGACGCATAAAGGTGCGGCTAGGCGGCGTTGCAGGTGCTTGATGACTGGCAGCGCTGCCTACCACCGGTTTTACCGGGCGCGGTAACCAGCACCAGGCAGGCACCAGCAGCACCGCCCCCAACGCGCTAAAGCCCCACCACTGCGCTTGCCAGTTCATTGCCAGCGCCAGCATCAGCTCTACCGCTAAGGCCGCTACCACAATGCCAATGCCGACACCTGCAAAGTGGATGCCCAGCTCGCCCCGCTGACGGTGCTGAATCAGCCAGTGCAAAATCAGCCCTGACGCCAACAGCATCGAGCCACTGCTGGAGAGCCCCGCCAAAAAGCGCAGCCCCGCCCATACCCAAAAGTGTTCGGTCAGCGCCATACCGGCGGTGGTTAATACGGCCAGCACTAAGCCAATGCGAAACAGCGTGTCTTTGAGATAAATCGTGCGAATAGAGGCCGCCAGCACCGCTCCTAGCATATAGCCTGCGTAGTTCAACGCCGCTAGCCAGCCGCCATCGGCGTCGCTAACCCAGCTCTGTTGCTGCATCACCGGCAGTAGCGGCGTATAGGCAAACCGCGCAATGCCGATACATAAAATTTGGCTAAATACCCCCGCCAACAGCACTTTAAAGCGCTGGGCCTGAACGCTTGCAGTAGGCATGGACACTCCCTCGTCGTCACTATTTTTGTTGTGGTAGTGTGGCTTCAATGGATAGCCAGCTATCTTCCATCATACGCGGAAACCAGCGCCGTACTATCGGCTAAACGTGGCATGTGGAAGCAGCGCATTAGTGCTCGGAATCTGGCAGACTAACTCTCACGTTTCACCACCGTCATAAGCGAGTAAGCACGATGAGCGATACTGCAAAACCCTGGACGCAACCGATGCCCGACGCGCAGTTCAAACTGATGCGCGATATTTTGGCGGCCCCCAGCCCTGTTGGCCTGGAAGGCGCGATGACCTACGGCGTGCTGAAGCCCTACTTCGAGAGCTTCGCTCCCAGCGACTGGCATTTGCACCAGTTTAAAGGCAATGCGGGCGTGGTGCTGGATACCCACCCAGGCCGCGATGATATGTTCAAGCTGATGATCATCGGCCATGCGGACAAAATCCGCATGCAGGTTCGCTCGATTGGTGAAGATGGCAAGATTTGGATTAACACCGACTCCTTCCTGCCCGGCGTATTGATCGGCCATGAAGTCACGCTGTTCAGCGAAGACCCGGAAGCCCCCGGCAGCTACCGCAGCATTGAAGGCGGCACGGTGGAAGCGCTGGGTGCTATCCACTTTTCTGACCCCGCCCAGCGCGATGGCAGCAAAGGCATTAAGAAAGAGCAGATCTATCTCGACCTGCAGATTCACGGCGAGAATAAGAAGCAGCAGGTGCTGAACCTGGGCGTGCGGCCGGGCGATTCGATTATCTTCAACCGCCCCATTCGCCCTGGCTTTAGCCCGAACACCTTCTACGGCGCGTATCTGGATAACGGCCTGGGATGCTTTGTGACGGCGGAAGTCGCACGCTTGATCGCCGAAGCAGGCGGTACCGAAAAAGTGCGGGTGATGTTTGCCATTGCCAGCTACGAAGAGATTGGCCGCTTCGGCAGCCGCGTGCTGGCCGGTGAACTCAAGCCCGATGCGCTGATTGGCGTGGATGTAAATCACGACTACGTCGCCGCCCCTGGCATTGGCGACAAGCGCATGCAATCGCTGGAGATGGGTAAAGGCTTTACGCTGTCGGTGGGTTCTATTGCCAGCGAGCAGCTCAACCGCATCATCGCCAGCGCCGCGAAAACGCAGGACATCCCCATGCAGCGAGACATTGTGGGTGTAGATACCGGCACCGACGGCATGGCGGGCGTGCTGGCCTCCATCGACAGCGCGGCCACCTCCATGGGCTTCCCCATCCGCAACATGCACACCATTTCGGAAACCGGCAATACTCAGGACGTGCTGGCCGCTATTCATGCGCTGCACCACACCATTCAAGCGCTGGATGCCATGCCGGATCTCAAACGGGAGTTCTTGGATAACCACCCCCGTTTAGACCAAGCCAGCCCACTTGCCCACCAAGGCAGCACCAAGCCCGAAAGCGACGAAGAAGCCTCCGCTTAAACGGATCGAGTAGGAGGGGGAGTCGCCTCCCCCGTCCTCTCACACCACCGGGCAAACGGATCCGTACCACGGCGGTTCCTGTCCCCCATTATCGGGCTGAGC
>Ga0256829_1000228_pt1 | contig 66811 bp, 65 predicted proteins | sample 131447metaG_FD_185979 | JGI IMG/M metagenome (GOLD analysis project Ga0256829, IMG submission 185979) | Hydrothermal vent microbial communities from Lau Basin, Pacific Ocean - 131-447 | ecosystem: Environmental > Aquatic > Marine > Hydrothermal vents | place: Pacific Ocean: Lau Basin | collected...
TGCTAACGCAGACGCTGAATACTGCTCTAGCTCGTTAGTTTTGTTGTCGCGAATTTTATTAGCCCAATTAGGGTCTTGAAGCAAAGCTCGACCTACTGCTACAAGGTCAAATTCCTGTTTTGCCAGTCTTTCAAGCAAGTCATCAACGGCACGAGTTTCAGAACCTTGACCTTGGAACGCACCGAAGAAGTCGTCGCTTAAGCCTACAGAGCCCACTGTTATCGTTGGTTTTCCGGTGATTTTTTTCGTCCATCCGGCTAAATTCAACTCACTTCCGTCGAATTCGTTTTCCCAATATCGGCGTTGTGAACAGTGGAAGATATCTACACCCGCATCGCTCAGCGGTAGTAAAAATGCCTCGAGTTCTTGCGGCGTGTACGCTAAACGAGCACTGTAATCCTGTTGTTTCCATTGTGAATAGCGAAGAACAATAGGAAAGTCAGGCGACGTGGCGGCACGAATGGCCTTGATAATTTCTACCGCAAATCGACCGCGATTCTCCATACTACCACCCCAGCTATCGGTACGCTGGTTTGTGCCTTCCCAGAAAAACTGATCAATCAAATATCCATGTGCACCGTGAATTTCTATCCCATCAAAACCTACGGCCTTTGCATCGGCAGCAGCTTGCGCAAAAGCAGCAATCACCTTTTCAATATACCCTTGAGACATTGGTTCGGCACCCTGCTTGCCCGGCTTAAACAACCCTGACGGGCCAGCACTAGGCATTTCAGGAAACGGTGCTTTTTCTGCGACCCGTGCCATACCTACGTGCCATAGCTGAGGCATAATCTTTCCGCCCGCACTGTGTACTTCATCGACCACATGCTTCCAGCCTGCTAAAGCTGCATCACCGTGAAACTGAGGAATGTTAGCATCCATAGTCGCCACTTCGTCATTGACCGTTGTGCCCTCGGTAATAATCAAACCTGTGCCACCTTGTGCACGGCGTTTGTAATACCCAGCTACATCTTGAGTTGGCACGCCATTGGGTGAAAATTGCCGAGTCATAGGGGCCATTACAATGCGATTATCTAGCTGTAATCCACCTGCTGCGAACGAAGAAAATAAAGTGGGGGTTTGCGTGGCCATTTAAATACCTTTAATCCTGTCGAGTTAGATTGTTTTAGTGACAAGATGGTAATTCACTCACTCAAAGAGTCAATTTTCAATGAGTGATAGTCTTTCATAACACGCAAATGCCCTTGCTGGGAATTAGGCAAAACAGTTCAGAGAAGCTGACTGATTGGGTATTGAAGCAAGGGCTTTTTGATAGTAACAGTGTATTTATGCGGGAGTTACCGCATTGTGGTATACGTGTTGAACGTCATCACAGTCGTTTAGCATGTCCATGAACTTGTCGAACATTGGCATGTCATCTTCGCTGATGTCAGTTTCAGTTTGTGGGATCCAGCTAATTTCTTCCGCCGAAAACGCAATGTCTGGGTATGCTTCGGTTAATGCAGTTTTCACTTGGTAGAACTCAGTGTGAGGAGCAAATACTGTGACTTTTCCGTCTTCAACTTCAACGTCGGTTACATCAACATCCGCTTCCATAAGCACTTCGAGAATCGCGTCTTCATCATCGCCGTCGAACTGAAATACACCTTGGTGAGCGAACATATGTGACACGGCACCTTGTGCACCTAATTTTGCGCCAGTTTTGGTAAAGCAGTTTCTTACTTCCGTGATCGTACGGTTAGCGTTGTCTGATAAACAATCAACTATGACCATGCAGTTACCTGGGCCAAAACCCTCATAGCGCATAGGTTGAAAATCTTCGCCTGCGCCACCAGCAGCTTTATCTATCGCTTTTTCAATAACGTGGCTTGGTACTTGGTCTTTCTTCGCTTTTTCCATCAAGCGGCGTAAAGAAAGGTTAGTGTCTGGGTCAGCACCACCGTTTTTTGCACATACGTAAATCTCTTTACCGTACTTAGAATAAACTTTGGTTTTAGCGCCAGCTGTTTTCATCATTGACGCTTTTCTTACTTCAAATGCTCTTCCCATCTTAATCTTCTCTTTGTCGTCGCGAAGTTCGCGAATTCTGTCTCACACCCTAAGGGCAAAAAATTGGCCAAATTCTACCGACTTTGGCAGAAAACTTACAGTACTAGTTAGGGTAAATGCTGTGACGCAAGATAATCGTGAGACTGCATCTCTTTCAAACGACTCAAACAACGCTTAAATTCAAAGTTCAATAAACCTTCCGTATATAAACTTTCAAGCGCGACTTCCGCCGACATAATAAGCTTGACGTTTCGTTCGTAAAATTCGTCGACCATGGCAATAAACCGACGAGCCACATCGTCATTGTTTTGCCCCATCTGCTTCACATTGGCCAACAACACTGAGTGATACAAACGACTAAATTCTATGTAGTCACTCTGGCTTCGAGGGCCTTCGCAAAGTGCGGTAAAATCAATCATAAGCACACCGTCGGCATCGCGCAGGGTTTCGATTTCGCGGTGGTTAACAATAATTTTTTTACCTTCTGTACCAACTTCTGGCGCTAGTTGGCCAAAGTAATTATGCAAGTTCTCTGTTGCAGCTTTGTCGAGGGGATAATGAAATATCTCTGCTTGTTCTAAGGTTCTTAGCCTGTAATCAATACCACTATCAACGTTAACCACGCGAGTGTTCTGATTAATTAAATCGATAGCAGGCAGGAAGCGCGCCCGTTGAAGCCCGTTGCGGTACAAGTCATCGGGCACAATGTTAGAAGTAGCGACTAGCACAATACCGTGACCAAACAGAGCTTCCATTAACGTACCCAAAATCATGGCATCGGTGATATCCGACACAAAAAACTCATCAAAGCATATCACTCGCGTTTCTTTCGCTAGTTTTGCGGCCACTATTTTTAGCGGGTCGGACTCATTTTCCAGTAGCTTAAGTTCGTCGTGAATGCGATACATGAATCGGTGGAAATGCACGCGCATTTTTTTGTCAAATGGCAAGCAATCGTAAAACGTATCCACCAGATAAGTCTTACCACGACCTACCCCACCATAAAAGTAGATACCTTGAACGCCGGGCGTTTTCTGTCCACGACCAAAAGCCGATTTTATTTTGACTCGCCACTTAGTTTTTTTCGGTTTTACAGTAAGCTCATCAAATAGCCGTTGTAATTCTCTTACTGCGTTTTCCTGAGCAGCATCGTAATGAAAATCCGGCTGCTCTAAATCATTCTGATATTTTTCCCATGGCGTCATCGCCGATAACACTCCTGCTTAAATGTCAATAGCGTCGCCGCTCCACCGACCTGCTTGAAAAATCCAATTATGACCTTAATTTTACTGGAAATCACGGTAGAATCGCACGTTGAAATCAGCATATCCAAAATATTTATTATGCATAGGCGAGATTTACGGGTTACCTTGCTATAGTCAAGGTTGAGGGTGACTAGATAACCATCATTGAACTCACCCTGTTGTAACATGATTCGGAGAAAAAAATGGAAGTGTTAGTACCGCTTGCTTTGTTAGTTGTAGGTTTAGTTATAGGCTTTTTTGTGGGGCGTTTTTTCCAGAGTAAGCAAGGAGAAACCACCGCTGTATCAGCAGAGAAACAAGTTAAAGAAATATTGGCTCAACAAGCGCAACATCACATTCATCAGTCTCGCCAAGCATTGACTAGCATAGAAAGCCAATGCGCTACGTTACGTCAGCAAATTGAAGATTACGAAGGTTTGCTCGCTAAATCCCCTGAAGATGAGGCATCGGCAATCCCATACTTTGGTGAGCAAACTACAACCTACTTACGTAACAACATTTCTAATAGTGATAAATCAAAACCTAAAAAAGTCACTGACGCACAACCAAAAGACTTCGCGAACAGTAGTTCAGGGTTGTTCGTCGGTGGTTCTGGGCAGTCTACCGAGGAAAAGCCTCAGTAAAGGAACTTTCCAAGTTCAAGACGCTCTGAAACTTCAACAGAATAAGGCTGTCCATTTGGCTGCCTTGTTCACTTTTGTCATATATTGCATCACATGAAGGAGTAGAAGCATTTATGAAAATGTCTTTTCGCCAATGCCTATTAGCCTCTGCAGTTATTGCAAGCTCGGTTTCTTTTAGCGCATCTAGTCTTGCTGCATTGCCATTCTTTGGAAACGACAGGCAAGAAGTCCCTTCTTTGGCTCCTATGTTAGAAGAAGCGACACCGGCAGTGGTTAGTATTGCCGTTGAAGGAACTCAAACTTCCCGTCAACGCGTGCCAGAAATGTTTAAGTATTTCTTTGGCGCCCCTCAAGAGCAAGTTCAAGAACGTCCATTTCGCGGATTGGGTTCGGGTGTCATTATTGACGCAGACAAAGGTTACGTTGTTACCAACAATCATGTTGTAGCCAATGCCGACGAAATCACGGTTCAACTTACCGATGGCAGAGAGTTTATCGCCAAGAAATTGGGTTCAGATGAACAAAGTGACATTGCCTTACTAAAGATTGAAGCTGAAGATATTACAGCGTTACCTCTGGCGAATTCAGATGAACTTCGCGTAGGTGATTTTGTTGTTGCCATTGGCAATCCTTTCGGGCTTTCACAGACAGTAACCTCGGGTATCGTCAGCGCCTTAGGTCGTTCTGGTTTGAACATAGGCGGTTATGAAGACTTTATTCAAACTGACGCTGCCATTAACCGCGGAAACTCTGGTGGTGCTTTGGTCAACCTTCACGGCGAGCTTGTTGGTATTAATACCGCGATATTTGGACCAAATGGCGGAAACGTGGGCATAGGCTTTGCCATTCCAGCCAACATGATGAAAAACCTTACCGACCAAATTGCAGAATTTGGCGAGGTAAGAAGAGGTTTGCTGGGAATATTAGGCAGTGATGTTGACGCAGGTCTGGCTGAAGCTGTTGACGCTGAAGTCAATATGGGTGCGTTTGTTAACGAAGTGACGCCTGAGTCAGCCGCTGAAGAAGCAGGCATTCTTGCTGGCGACATTATCATTGCGGTAAACGGCAGACAATTAACCGGATTCCAAGAACTAAGGGCTAAAATTGCCAGTATGGGTGCCGGTGCCGAGGTTGAACTTACGGTTATTCGACAAGGAGAAGAAATTTCCCTAGATGTTGTTCTTGGTGATGCAACGCAAACCACAGTAACGGCTGAGCGTATACACCCTGCTCTTGAAGGCGCGTCACTTGCTAACGGCACCGACGCTGGTGGAAACAATGGCATTGTTGTTTCAGATATAGAGTCTGGCTCTCCTGCTGCACGTATTGGACTACAGAACGATGATGTCATCGTAGGTGTTAACCGAGTTCGCACCAACACTGTGCCAGAGTTTAGGGATGCACTTGATAATGCAAAAGGCGTTATTGCACTAAATGTTAGACGTGGCGGAAGCAGTATATTCCTAGTCATTCGATAAAATTGTAGATATCGCAGAAAAAGCAGTGCTCTTGGGCGCTGCTTTTTTGTTTTATATGGGGTTCAATGGTATGATTTTGCGCACGATTACAATACACCCGTGTTGTACAACTATTAGTAAGTGTATGCTGTGACAAGCAAATTTATTCTTCGGTTTATTTTAAAATCTGTTCTACTAGGCGTGCTAGTGGGAGTGTTACTCCTTCTTTTCATACCTGAATTGCGCCAAGGTACTCAGTTCACCCAACGTTTCTTTTCCTCAGCGTCTCCTAGTAACGAGCGAGAAAGCTACTTTAGTGCCATCAGTCGTTCCGCCCCTGCCGTTGTCAATATATATAGTTTAAGTATTGAAACCGACACTGGGTTGTTTAGAAATCAGTCCCGAGAACGGGCCAACTTAGGCTCGGGCGTAATTATGACTAGCAACGGGTATATACTGACTTGCAAGCACGTAGTTGAAGGTGCAGATAGTATTTTTGTCAGAGTACAAGACGGCACTGTGTTAGAAGCTCAGACCGTAGGAAGCGACACAATTACCGATTTAGCCGTTCTTAAAGTTAAAGCGGAAAACCTTCATAGTATTCCTCAAGTAAATGATCCGGATATACATGTTGGCGATGTGGTGATGGCTATCGGAAACCCCTACGACTTAGGCCTTACCATTACTCACGGCATAGTCAGTCGTGCTGGTCGCAACGCTGGTTTATCTAACTATGTTGACTACATTCAAACTGACGCGGTTCTTAACCAAGGTAACTCAGGAGGTGCTTTGGTAGATAGCAACGGCGTTCTAATGGGAATTGCAAATGCGAACTTTCAGGTCAGAGACAACCGAAACCGCCCTCGTAATGTAGACGGTATAAACTTCGCTGTGCCTTATTCAATCGCTAAGCGGGTAATGAATGACATTATCGCAAACGGTAAAGTTATTCGCGGTCAGTTGGGTATTAGCGGAGATCAACTGCAAAATCGCTCGGGAATTTTTGTTACCGAAGTCGCTATCGGAGGTCCCGCTGATATAGCAGGTATTCAACCGCAAGATGTTATCTTGGCTATTAATGGCATCGATATCGAAAGTGCTGCTGACACGCTTAATATGATTGCAGAGACTAAGCCTGGCACAGAATTAAAGATTGAAGTGAGTCGTGGTGGTAACTTAATTACGCTCAAAGCTACAGTTGCGGAATTAGGGGCTAATTAAGCCCCTAACAAAACTACTCTTTTACCCTTTCTATATTCGCACCTAAACCACGAAGCTTCTCTTCAATAGCTTCATATCCCCTATCTAGGTGATAGATACGATTCACATGGGTTTCTCCATCGGCAATAAGCCCAGCAATAACTAAACTCGCCGAAGCACGTAAGTCAGTTGCCATTACTGGAGCCCCCTTTAGCACAGACTGGCCCTTTGATACGGCTGAATTAGCTTCAAGCGAAATTTCGGCCCCCATACGTTGCAGCTCAGGAACGTGCATAAAACGGTTTTCAAAAATCGTTTCCGTAACAACTCCTGTACCTTCCGCCACACAGTTCAAAGTAACAAATTGAGCCTGCATATCAGTGGGGAACGCTGGGTGCGGAGCAGTTTTTAAAGTAACGGCTTTGGGAGGATGCGCTTTCATATCTAGCTCGATCCAATCCTCACCTGTAGTAATTTCAGCACCGGCTTGCTCTAACTTATCTAGCACTGCATCAAGTGTATCAGGCGCAGCATTTTCACACCGAATGTGACCACCGGACACTGCCGCAGCAACCAGAAAGGTTCCCGTTTCAATGCGATCTGGAAGTACACGATAATCACAACCATTCAAAGTTTCTACACCTTCGATAGTGATTTTATCAGAACCCGCACCAGTAATATTTGCGCCCATCTGAATAAGGCAGTTAGCCAAATCAACTATTTCAGGCTCTCGAGCTGCATTCTCAAGTATAGTGGTACCGTCAGCTAAGGCGGCAGCCATCATTAAGTTTTCAGTAGCACCAACACTCACCATATCCATAAAGATACGAGCGCCTTTTAGACGGCCATCAACCGTCGCTCGAATATACCCTTCGTCAACTTCAATCTCTGCCCCCATCTTTTCTAGGCCAGATAAATGAAGGTTCACTGGCCTTGCGCCAATAGCACAACCGCCAGGAAGGGAAACGTTCGCTTTACCTTGTTTTGCCAACAGAGGTCCAAGCACCAGAATAGAAGCTCGCATAGTGCGAACAAGTTCATACGACGCGGTTACGCTTTCTAAAGTACTGGCATCAATGATTACGTCGTTAGCAGCAGGTCGCGCAATGGCACAACCCAACTCTTGTAATAGCGACAATGTAGTATTGATATCGCGAAGCCGAGGTACATTAGTAAAACGACAAGGCTCATCGCTCAATAGCGGTGTCATCAGTAAAGGTAATGCTGCGTTCTTAGCACCGGAGATAGTGACACTGCCCTTCAAGGGTGGGCTTTTTTTAATTATGAGTTTATCCACGAATAACCGTCCGGATTACTGAGGGATATTAAATTGGCGCTCGCGAGCCCAATCGGCAACCGAAAACGTTTTAATATTCACGGCATGCATTGTGCCGTCGGCAATCTTATCTGCCAAGGGTGCGTACACCGCTTGTTGGCGTTTCACACGACTCATGTCGTTAAATGCATCGCTAACAGCAATAATATTATAGTGTGAGCCTTCACCTTTTACGTAGACTTCGTCTAGGTTTAGCGCTTCTTTTAAGAGGGTTTCAATCTCTGATAATTCCATAACCTACTTCTTTCGCTTACTTGAGTGAGTTCATTCTACCGATAAAAAACCATCAACGTCGCTAATTTTCGCAAGTTGAAGGGGTTTTTCTGGTAAGTTAACTAAGGTTACCGATATACCTTGACGCTTTCCGTCTCTAATCGCATTGATCAGCCATGCTAAGCCGGCGCTATCTACCCGCTGAGCTTTTGTTAGGTCAAAGGAACAATGTTGTTCCTTTACCAACTCCGCCCGCTCATTTCCGGTTAAACAGTCCCACCAATTTTTGGTCAGAGTATCTCTGTCTAAGTGTCCGCTAATAACAAGGTTTCTCTTGCTTTCTATGGTAAAAACTCGCACGTTATTAACCTTCGGTACTAGCCTGAGTTGAATTGTTAAGTTCCACTGGGCGAGAGATTTTCTCTCTCATGAGGGCGATTACAGCGTCAATACCATCAGTACGTAAAATCGATTCAAATTCGCTTCGTTTGCTGTTGAGCATACTGATACCTTCAGCCACCATATCATATGCCTTCCAAGCGTTAGTGCGCGCGTCTTTGCGAACTTTAAACGCTATCTTAATTTCTGGGCGAACAGGATCTTGAATAACAGCACGCACGGTGACTGACTTCTCATCGGCAAAATCACTTTCGGGCTGAAAAACAACAGTTTGATTGTCGTAATACCCCATAGCCACGGCATAAGTGGTAATTAAATACTGACGAAACACACTCAAGTACTCACCCATTTTTTCTTTTGGAACCGACTTAAAGTGCTTACCCAAAACCATAAAGGCGGCAAACTTGTAGTCAATATGTGGTACTAGCTCTTCTTCCATAATGAGCCTCAGCATTTCAGGATCTTGCGCTATTGCTTCCTGATTCGCCTTAATTCGTTCAAAGGTTTTCATTGCTACCCCCTGAACCAGTTGATAAGGATTTTGGTCATTAATTTCTTGCGCGTGGGTCACTCCCGACAACAAAGCAATCACACACCCAATTACCACCATCCAGTTTTTCAAAATCTTTTCTCCTAAAAATTACTTTCAATACAACAGACCGAACTTTTTCTCGATTCTTTGCATTCTTTACACAAACTTAATCGTCGTCGCTACCGCGGTTAAACAAAAACTGCCCAATAAGGTCTTCTAATACTAGTGCTGATTTAGTGTCTTGCAGGTAGTCGCCGTCTTGAAGATCGGCTACACCGTCGAAAGAAAAACCAGGCTGAAAACCGACGTACTGCTCACCTAATAGACCTGAGGTTAAAATTGACACCGAGCTTGTTTCGGGGAAGCCACTGTATTCCTGCATGATGCTAAGCTCTACAACTGGGGTAAAATCGCTTGAGTCAAGGGTAATAGAGTCAACTCTACCTATAGTCACACCACCTACTTTTACCGCCGAACGTGGCTTTAACCCGCCAATGTTGTCAAATTTTGCGTAAAGGGTATAAGTGGCGCTATCACTAGCCACTGTCTGATTAGCAACTTTTAACGCCAACAACAATAATGCGCCAATGGTAAGTGCAACAAAAACGCCAACTAACACTTCCGTTTTGTATTTGTTCATACTAGTCCTCTACTCAATTCCAAACATCAGGGCGGTAAGCACAAAATCCAACCCAAGTACTGCTAATGAAGAAAATACCACTGTTTCGGTGGTGGCTTTGCTGATTCCCTCTGATGTAGGTATGGAATCGTAACCTTTAAATATGGCAATCCAAGTGACAACTAGGGCAAAAACGAGGCTTTTTATGACGCCATTTACCACATCTTGGTTCCACTCAACGGTAGATTGCATAATTGACCAATAGCTACCTGCGTCTACCCCAAGCCAGTCTACGCCGACCAAGTGCCCGCCTAAGATACCGATGGCGCTAAAAATCACCGCTAGCATAGGCATGGCAATTATTCCCGCCCAAAAGCGCGGGGCTATAATTCTGCGCAAAGGGTCAACTGCCATCATTTCTAAACTGCTAAGTTGCTCGGTAGCTTTCATCAAACCAATTTCAGCCGTTAGGGCTGAACCCGCTCGGCCGGCGAACAACAACGCAGTAACCACGGGGCCAAGTTCTCTGAGTAAAGACAGGGCAACCATGGGCCCCAAGCTACCTTCGGCGCCGTAGTCAACCAATATAGTGTAGCCCTGTAACGCCATTACCATGCCGATAAATAAGCCCGAAACCATGATTATCAACAGTGACTGAACACCTACTACGTGAATTTGCTTGATAATCAACGGAATGTTTTTAACACGGGGCACTGCAATGATAGCGCCAATAAGCATTAGCGTCGCTCGGCCTACTGCTCCTAATTTGCCTAATGTAGAGGCTCCTATTGATTGGAAAAAGTTCATCGGTTTTCTCCAAACAGTGAGGTTTCAAGACTAGAAGCTGGGAAGTGAAATGGCACAGGGCCGTCAGCTTGCCCCTGCAAAAACTGCTGAACTAAAGGAGAATCACTATGTTTGATTTGTTCAGCGGTGCCTTCGCCAATAATGCGCTTGTCGGCCAAGATATAAATATAGTCTGCTATGGTTAGCACCTCAGTGACATCATGAGTAACAACAACACTTGTTAGCCCTAAAGCATCATTTAAAGCGCGAATGAGCTTAACAAGCACCCCCATAGATATGGGATCTTGTCCAGCAAATGGCTCGTCATACATAATAAGGTCTGGATCCAGTGCAATAGCTCTTGCTAATGCGGCTCGCCTTGCCATACCACCAGATAATTCATTGGGCATCAGTGATGCCGCTCCTCGAAGACCAACGGCTTGCAGCTTAAGAGATACAATAGTTGCGATAATGTCCTCTGACAAACGAGTATGCTCTCGTAACGGAAACGCCACATTATCGAACACACTCATTTCGGTGAAAAGCGCGCCACTTTGAAACAACATGCTCATTCTGCGACGGGTTTTGTATAGTTCGCTTCGCCTCATACCAACAAGAGACGTACCATCAAACTTTACATCGCCCTCGTCTGGCATTAACTGCGCGCCCATTAACTTTAAAAGGGTAGTTTTACCAATGCCACTGGGGCCCATCACTGCAGTAATTTTACCTTTGGGAATCTTTAGTGATATTCCGTCGTAAATTACCCGCTCTGCGCGACTAAAGGTTAAATTGTCGATTTCGACTAAATTGTCCATAGTTTAAAAGGTCGACTCATGACTAAATTCAAAAACGAAGATGAGCGGATACGCTACAAAATTCGGGGTATTTTTACATTCCTTGAACACAATTATGCTGACACAAAAAGCAAAAGTGTACTGATCAGTGTAATTAAGGTCATTGTACGCGTTTTTAAAGGCCCAGCCAAAAGCAAAACGTTACATATTATGTTCAAGTATTACGAATGGTAGAAAATTGTAGATGAATAGCACATGAACAGATCACTCGCTGAATAAATTTACGTTCATAACCATAGGAATATTGCATGGTTTTTGCGACAATCCACAAAAAAGAAACGTAGTTAGGTTGTCGTGCTCTTACAAATTGTCATTTTTCTCGTGGGCTTGGGTATTCTGAGCTGGAGTGCAGATCGTTTTGTATACGGTGCATCTGCACTTGCCAAGAACATAGGAATTTCTCCTATGATGATTGGCCTTACCATTGTTGCCATGGGTTCTTCTGCGCCAGAAATAGTCGTATCAGCTATGGCGTCTGTCAACGGTAATATGAATACTGCCGTGGGTAACGCCTTGGGTTCTAATATTACTAATATTGCGCTGGTACTTGGCATCACCGCCTTATTCAAGCCACTTACGGTTGCGTCATCAACCCTTAAACGAGAACTTCCAGCACTTATTGTCATCACTCTCATTGCGGTGGCTTTTCTGTTTGATGGTGAACTAGCAAACTACGAGGGCTTAATTCTTATAGTGCTATTCGTTTTCGTTTTGGCCATGATGGGTTACCTATCTCTTCAAGCAGAAAAAAACGACCCTTTACTTGCTGAAACTGAAGAAGAAATCCCGACTGATGTACCCAACCACATGGCACTGTTGTGGATTGGCGTTGGTCTTGTTTTGTTGCCACTTAGCGCCCACTTCCTTGTTGATTCTGCGGTATTTATTGCGCGCTACTTTGGTGTTTCTGACTTAGTCATAGGCTTAACAATTATTGCGCTAGGCACCAGCTTGCCAGAACTTGCGGCTTGTATTGCCGGTATTCGCAAAGGTGAAGATGATTTGGTGCTCGGTAACATCATAGGATCAAACATTTTCAATCTGTTAGCCGTACTTGGTATGCCTGGCCTCATCGCCCCCGGATTGCTTGACGCTGATGCCAATGGGCGAGATATCTGGGTAATGCTCGGTCTTACACTCGCACTCTTCTTATTTAGCTTTACTATGAAAGGAAAGCGACGTATCTCTCGGTTCGATGGTGGTTTGCTATTAATGAGTTTCATCGCCTACCAATTCTTGCTATTCGGGTAAATAGCTATGAACGAATATATTCAGTCTGCCAAACGGGTTATCAATATAGAAGTTGCCGCAATCACCGCATTGTCCGACCGGTTGAACGAACGCTTTACCGCAGCATGCGACTTACTTTTTCACTGTACGGGAAAAGTCGTTGTATGTGGCATGGGGAAATCAGGCCACATTGGCAACAAGATTGCCGCTACCCTCGCCAGCACTGGCACGCCATCTTTCTTTATGCATCCTGGCGAAGCTAATCACGGTGACTTAGGCATGCTAAGTAAAGGCGATGTACTGCTTGCCATTTCTAACTCGGGAGAAACCGCTGAACTTCTCAACTTATTACCCGTGGTAAAACGCTTGAACGTTCCCGTTATCGCCATGACAAACAGCAACTCCAGTAGCTTAGGTCAGTATGCAGATATAGTCATAGATATTAGTGTAGCCGAAGAAGCCTGTTCTTTGGGCTTGGCACCCACTTCAAGTACCACAGCAACCTTGGTAATGGGCGACGCACTTGCGGTGGCACTGCTTGATAAAAAAGGCTTCACTTCTAACGATTTCGCCTTGTCTCACCCCGGTGGCAGTCTGGGAAGAAAACTATTACTTAGCGTTGAAGATATTATGCTCAGCGGTGATGCCCTTCCTCTCGTTCAACCAGATTCGACTATCGCCGAGGCATTGTTAGAAATTTCTAAAAAGGGGCTTGGTATGACGGGGGTCGTAGATAATGACGGCTCTTTAATTGGCGTTTTCACCGATGGTGATTTGCGACGAATATTAGATGCCAAAGTGGATATTCATAATGCCACTGTGTCGTCGGTAATGACTAAGGGTGGAAAAACCACTAGCAAACATGAACTTGCGGTGGAAGCACTGAACATAATGGAAGCAAATAAGATCACTGCACTCATGGTAGTCGACGAAAACCGTCAACCTGTAGGTGCATTTAATATGCACATTCTGCTAAAAGCGGGAGTATTATAAATCATTATGTCTGCACTTGTTTCTACCCTGTATACTGAGTTACCCATAGACCTCATTAATAAACTAAAAAAAGTGAAACTGTTAGTGTGCGATGTCGACGGTGTATTCTCCGACGGGCGCATTTACTTAGGCAACGACGGAGAAGAGCTTAAAGCCTTCCACACTCGTGATGGCTATGGTGTAAAGGCACTAGTTAACGCTGGTATTAGCGTAGCAGTTATTACTGGAAGACGTTCAGCAATTGTCGAAAATCGCATGAAAGCGCTGAATGTAGCGCATATCATTCAAGGTGAAGAACATAAATCAGCCGCTCTAGAATCATTGATGAAGGAACTAGATCTGTCAGCGGCAGAAGTTGCTGCGGTTGGCGATGATATGCCAGACACAGGTATGTTCCAAAAAGTAGATGTAAAAATTGCCGTGAAAGACGCTCACCCGCAAGTGTCACAACAAGCGAATTGGATAACCACCCTCCCCGGCGGTTTTGGCGCCGTTAGAGAAATTGCAGACACCCTTCTTCAGGTCCACAACAAGCTAGACGGTATTCATGGAGCTAGTATATGAATCGTTTAGGCGTCAGTATTTCTGGGCTATTTAGCCTAGCGCTTCTCATGTATATTCCAACTTTCATGGAGGAAGAACCAAGTGTGGCGCCATCTCAAGATTCATATGCCTTAAGTCCTAGTTACCGGGCCAAAAATATTACTACTACCCTTTATGACCAAGAGGGGCGAGTCAATCACGTGGTGTTTGCGAAAGAAATGGAACATTACGACCAATTGGGTTTTGTCTTATTCCAAGAGCCCAACTACACCCTTTACTCGCATACGACGCTAGCGCCGTGGCAAGTCACGGCTTCTGAAGGCACGGTTTACAATAATGAGCTGATTCAATTGGAAAATAATGTCATTATTGCGAACCAAACCAGTGACGACTTTGTTCAAACCATTACAACAGCATTTTTAGAAATAAACCTGACAAGTAAGGCAATGACTTCGGATCAACCCGTGAAGATCATGGGTGAGCAGTTTGTCATTAACAGTAATGGATTTAATGCTAATTTACATACTCAACAATATGAGTTGATCGACCATGTACAAACGATTTATTCCCCTAGCAACTAGTTTACTGTTGGGGTTAACGAGCCTACATTCACAGGGCGCAGATGACGATTTTGCATTACCTATTCAAGTAGATGCAAAATCACAATTCGTCGACGGTAAAAATAAAACTTCACTATTCCGTGATGACGTACTCATCGTTCAGGGCTCGTTAAAAATAACTGCTGACGAAGTTGAAGTAATCGCATCTGATGGAGAAGGTAGAGAAATTTTTGTCGCACGAGGGACGCCAGCGAGTTATTCACAGACCCTTGAAGACGGAAACCCAGTATTTGCGCGAGCCAACGAAATTCGCTATGAAGTTGCTGCACGGACTATATCGCTAACCGGTAACGCTGAGTTACAACAAGATACTAGCATGGTGAAAGGCGACGTTATCATCTACGATATGACGACAGAGCAACTCCTTGCCACCAGTAATGCTGATAACGAAGAAAGCAGTGGCCGAGTAACTACAGTCTTTACACCACAAGCCATCAGAGATTTGACCCAAGACGATGATCAAGAAACAGATGAAGACGATGGGTCAGAGGATAACAAGGAATAATGGCAACACTTAGTGCGCAGCATCTTGCAAAATCCTATAAATCTAGACAGGTTGTTTTAGACGTAAGCCTTTGTGTGTCTACTGGGCAAATAGTTGGTTTGCTTGGGCCTAATGGCGCAGGTAAAACAACCACATTTTACATGATAGTGGGCTTAGTACCTCTCGATAAGGGCAAAATTCATATCGACGACAACGAGCTTACCCATCAACCTATGCATGAGAGAGCTCGTAGAGGAATTGGATACCTCCCTCAAGAAGCTTCTATTTTTAGAAAATTGACTGTTTACGACAATATCATGGCGATATTGCAAACTCGTAATGGTCTTACCAGCGACCAAAGGGAACAAGAGGCTGACGCCCTACTTGACGAATTTAATATTAACCATATACGTAATAGTACGGGTATGAGTCTGTCAGGCGGTGAACGTCGCAGAGTTGAGATTGCCAGGGCGCTAGCCGCTAATCCTCAATTTATTTTGCTCGATGAGCCCTTTGCTGGTGTTGACCCAATTTCGGTAAATGATATAAAGAAGATCATTCAACATCTTCGTGACAGAGGAATCGGAATCCTCATCACAGACCACAATGTTAGAGAAACCCTCGATGTTTGTGAAAAAGCCTATATTGTGAGTCGCGGTGAACTTATTGCCCAAGGAACGGCTGAAGAAGTTTTAAGTAATCAAAAAGTCAGAGATGTATACCTAGGGGAGCAATTCAGGCTATAGTTAGTGTAACTGAATTGTCATTTAAGCATTATCGCGTTTGGCGCATTTACAATAGAACACAGTAATAAGACGTAGATGAAACCATCTTTACAACTAAAGTTCAGTCAGCAACTCACTATGACGCCACAGCTGCAACAAGCTATCAAGCTTTTGCAGTTGTCTACGCTCGATCTGCAACAAGAAATTCAAGAAGCCTTAGACTCAAACCCACTATTGGAGATTGAAGAGGGCCTAGATTTAGACACACCTGAAAAGTCCAATTTAGAGCGCCAAGAATCAGAAGAAACACCATCTGCAACGGCAAGCGACAGTATCGAAGCCGGCGATGCCCTCGAAAAAAACGATTTACCTGACGAGTTACCCATAGACAGTACTTGGGATGAATATTACTCAGCATCCTCTGCGCCTGCGCCAGGTCCGTCTAGTAGTGAAGACGACCAAGTGTTTCAAGGTGAAACCACAGAAGACATTCAGGGTCATTTGTTGTGGCAAATGCGTTTAACGCCTTTTTCTGACACTGACAGAGCCATTGCCACGGCGATAATTGACTCTATCGATGAATCGGGTTACCTCACCGTTCCACTGGAAGACATTTTGGAAGCGGTAAATTCAGAGGATATGGAAGAGCCCATCGAAATGGACGAAGTGGAATGCGTATTAAAACGTATTCAATTATTCGATCCTATAGGTTCTGGTTCACGGTCACCTGAAGAATGTTTACTGGTGCAGCTACGTCAGTTTGCTGATGACACTCCATGGCTTGCAGAAGCTAAGCTATTACTCGAAAGTTATTCGGAACTTTTAAGTAGTAAAGATTATCGTACGCTTATGAGAAAGAGTCGTTTGAAGGAAGACCAATTACGCGAAGCCATGCGTCTTCTTCAAACATTAAATCCTCGTCCAGGCAGCGCTTTAATTACTAAAGAGCCTGAATACGTAATACCTGACGTATCCGTAACCAAAAAGAATGGGCGATGGTTAGTCGAGTTAAATCCAGACAGCTTACCGAAGTTGTCAGTAAATCAGCAGTATGCAGCGATGAGTCGTGGAGCGCGTAATAGTAGCGACTCTCAATTCATTCGCTCACACATGCAAGAGGCAAAATGGTTTATCAAAAGCTTGGAGTCTCGAAATGATACCCTGATGAAGGTTGCAAACTGCATCGTTCAACAACAAATGGGCTTTTTCGAACACGGGCCAGAAATGATGAAACCTATGGTACTGAATGATGTCGCCGAAATGGTCGACATGCATGAGTCCACTATTTCTCGCGTAACAACGCAGAAATATATGCATACCCCTCGGGGTATTTTCGAGTTGAAGTACTTCTTCTCAAGTCACGTCGCCACTGAATCTGGTGGTGAGTGTTCTTCAACTGCGATCCGCGCATTGATTAAAAAGCTTGTTGCGGCGGAAAAGCCAAGCAAGCCATTAAGTGATAGTAAGATTGCTCAGTTGTTGGCCGACCAAGGTATTAAAGTGGCTCGGCGAACAATAGCAAAGTACCGGGAATCTTTGTCGATTCCACCGTCGAACCAACGCAAAAGCCTTATTTAACAGGCTTGAATTTATAAGGAAGACGAAATATGCAAATAAACCTTACTGGTCATCATGTAGAAATTACAGACTCTTTGCGTAACTATGTCGATACAAAATTCAGCAAACTCGAACGTCACTTTGATCACATTTCTAATGTGCATGTCATCCTGAACGTAGAAAAACTTAATCAAAAAGCGGAAGCTACTGTTCATTTGAGCGGTGCTGAAGTCTTCGCGTCTTCTCAAGATGCTGATATGTATGCTGCGATTGACAGTATGGTCGACAAACTCGACCGGCAAGTCATCAAGCATAAGGAAAAACTCAAAAAACACTAAGTCATCCATGGATATTAAAGCCATAGTAAGTTTGAACCGCACAGTCTGTGCGGTTCAATGTAATAGTAAAAAGAGAATTCTAGAGATCATTAGCGACATCGCCGCTGGGCACAGTGACGCTATTGACCAAAGTGCAGTGTTAGAAAGTCTAGTCGCTAGAGAGCGTATGGGTAGTACAGGGATCGGAAACGGTATTGCACTGCCCCACGGAAGACTACCCGGTTTACAACAAGTAATTGCCATTGTGGTCACTACTAACCCTGCGATTAATTTTGATGCCATTGACGACCAGCCAGTCGATATCTTTTTTGCCTTGCTTGTTCCTGAAGCGCAAACCGAAGGACACTTGCAAACCCTGGCTACAGTGGCAGGTAAGCTCAACGACAAAGACACGGTGAAAGCCATTCGAAAAGCAACCAGCGCTGACGATATCCTATCTGCGCTATACCAATAAGCATAAGGGAGAAGACGGGTGAAACTGATTATTATCAGTGGTCGGTCAGGATCAGGAAAGTCAGTAGCACTGCGTGCTTTAGAAGACTTGGGATATTATTGTGTAGACAACATTCCCGTTAATCTGCTGCCAACGCTAACTCACACCGTGGTAGACGAGTACGATCAAGTAGCAGTAAGTATTGATGTACGAAACCTGCCTAAAGACCCTGCGGATCTGGTTGAAATACTCGATTATCTCCCTTCTTCTTGGTCAATGACTATTGTTTATATTGATGCCAGTGACGATGTATTGGTTAAACGCTTTAGTGAAACTCGCCGACTGCATCCCCTTGCTCGTGAAAATAAATCACTCTCTGAGGCCATTAAAGCAGAATCTGATTTACTGGCGCCCATCGTTGAACGTTGTGATCTGTACTTAGATACCGACAAACTCACCATACATCAGCTCGCTGAACTCATCCGCGAGCGCATTTTGGGCAAAAAAAGCTCCCGCTTGGTATTGGTGTTTGAATCATTTGGTTTTAAATACGGTATTCCTAAAGACGCTGATTATGTCTTTGATGCACGTTTTTTACCCAACCCACACTGGGAACCCGATTTGCGTCATTTAACCGGTTTAGATACCCCTTGTGAAGTCTTCCTCGGTGGTCAGCCAATAGTGGCCAAATACATTTGGCAAATTCAAAACTTAATTACTACTTGGCTTCCACATTTAGAGCGTAACAACAGAAGCTATGTGACTGTTGCTATTGGATGTACCGGCGGACAGCATCGTTCGGTATTTATAGCGCAAACACTGGCAAAAACATTTGGAGAATTACATCCAGATGTTCAAATTCGTCATCGCGAGTTAAATCAATGAAGATTAGAAAAACGCTTACGATAGTGAACAAGCTTGGCCTTCACGCTAGAGCAGCTACTCAGTTAGTTCAACTAGCAAATAAGTTTGATGCCAACATCCTTCTGCTAAAAGGTGATAAGCAAGCCAACGCTAATAGCGTGTTAGGTTTAATGATGTTAGAAAGTCATCAAGGTGAGCAAGTGGATGTAGAAGTCGATGGACCCGATGCAGAACAAGCCATCGATGCCATTGAAGCGCTCATCGAAGGTAAGTTCAACGAAGAAGAATAAACTTACTTCACTGCAATAAAGCCAGTTTTTCATGCGTTTAGCCATGACAGCCTCTAGGTAAATACGCTATCCTACAGCTGCATTCAACTTCCTTTTAAGTAAGTAGGTTCTCGTGGCAGAAGCCCTCGCTTTCAAATACGCACAACGCCAACTCAATACATTGAACGATGCCCTCAACAATGGGCAATTTGTTTCTGCGCGAAAGCTATTACTCGAACTCCCCCCATCGGACGTTGCACATATCTTAGAATCTAGCCCTGCGCGAACTCGTGACGACCTATGGGCACTAATAGATGCAGATTTTCACAGTGATATTTTAGAAGAACTGTCTGATGACGTGCGTAACGGTATTATTGCCAAGATGCTTCCTGCCAAGGTGGTTGACGCCTTGGAAGAAATGGATACCGATGATCTTGCAGAAACATTAAGCAGCCTTCCTGAACCTGTTCTACAGGATATTCTTGAGTCAATGGACGCTCAGGACAGACACCGCGCCGAGCAAGCCCTTTCCTTTGGGGAAGATACCGCTGGGTTCATTATGAACACAGACACCATTACCTTGCGCCCTGATGTAAGTATTGACGTAGTTTTACGTTATCTGAGGTTGAAAGGTGAACTGCCGGAAAACACTGATACATTTTACGTGGTTAATCGCACTGATAATTTAGTGGGCATTGTTCAAGTATCTCGACTTCTTACATCAGATCCCGAGTCTTCTGTGGCTGACGTAATGGACGAAGAGTCAGAAGCGATCCCAGTGACCATGAACAACACAGAAGTCGCTAGCCTTTTCGAGCGCTACAACTGGCTATCCGCTCCCGTAGTTGACGAAAATCATCGATTACTTGGTCGTATCACTATCGACGACGTGGTAGATATTATTCGCGAAGGCGCCGAACACTCCATGATGAGTATGGCTGGCTTGGAAGACGATGAAGATACCTTTGCACCAGTACTTCAAAGTACTAAAAGACGTTCGGTATGGCTTGCTGTAAACCTAGTAACAGCCCTCATGGCTGCTATGGTTAGCGACCTTTTTGAAGCCACGCTAAGTCAGCTTGCCGTGCTTGCTATCCTCAACACTATTGTGCCAAGCATGGGTGGGGTAGCTGGTAACCAAACTCTGACTCTCGTTATCCGAGGCATGGCACTAGGACACGTCAACGCTAGTAACTCTCGTTGGCTAATCAGCAAAGAGCTATCCATTGGCTTTCTCAATGGTGCAATTTGGGCAGTACTCATTGCTTCGGTAATTGCGCTATGGAAACAAGACTATATGCTGGGGGTGATTATTGCCTTTGCAATGATGGTAAATCTTATCGCGGCAGCGTTAGCGGGTGCGACACTACCTATTATCATGAAACGTCTTAAAATTGACCCAGCTCTCGCAGGAAGCGTCATCCTAACTACAATTACAGACGTAGTAGGAATATTCGCATTCTTAGGTACAGCAACTCTCTTCTTAGTCTGATTCGAGTATTAAAAAAGCCGGTAGGTTTCCCTATCGGCTTTTGAAACACATCACACTAATTTACTTAATGACCTTTAACGAAGGTTTACCCCGTTTAGGCGGTGTTGGAGCTTCTTCAACAGGCGTTTTGGACGCTTCTGAACTCGTTTTTTCAAACTCTTCTTCAGTAGCAAACACAGTTCCTGCGCCATTTTCTCGTGCATAAATAGCCATAACAGCATCACAAGGCATGCTCAACCGTCTAGGTTGACCACCGAATCGCGCTTGAAAGGAAATACCTTCAATATCCAACATAAAGTTAACGCATGCGCCAGGAGAAATGTTAAGTACGATTTGACCGTCTTTAACAAACTCTTGGGGTACTTCAACGTTTGGACTCAACGCATTAACTACAATATAAGGTGTTAAATCGTTATCTACGATCCACTCGTAAAATGCGCGGAGCAAGTAAGGCTGATTTGACGTCATACCCATTACAACGGATTGTGAATTTCGCGTTCTTGGTCGGTCAAAGACGCTTTAAATGAAGCTCGCGAGAAAATACGATTCATATACGCATTGATTTCTTTGCTGCCAGCGCCATTCAATTCAATACCTAGTGCTGGTAAACGCCATAATAGCGGTGCTAGATAGCAGTCAACTAAGCTAAACTCTTCACTCATGAAATAGGGCATTTCACCAAACACTGGTGCTAGCGCCAATAGTGCTTCGCGTAGTTCGTTGCGTGCAGCATCTACATCGCCTTCACCACGGAAAATACGCGCCGCTAGTGAATACCAATCTTGCTCTATACGGTGCATCATCAAACGGCTTTGACCGCGAGATACTGGGTATACAGGCATAAGTGGAGGATGAGGGAAACGCTCATCAAGATATTCCATGATAATGTGCGAGGTATATAGCACTAATTCACGGTCGACCAGAGTAGGAACCGTACCGTAAGGGTTTAAATCAAGCAGATCTTCAGGCAGGTTGCTGGGATCTGTGTAGCTGATTTCAACACCTACACCTTTTTCAGCCAACACAATACGTACCTGATGGCTATAAATATCAATTGTGTCAGAGAACAACGCCATGATTGAACGTTTATTCGCGGCTACGGCCATTCAATTTCCTCCGTCGAGAAATAACAAAAAACCCATATCACATGGGCAACTTACAAATACCAAAAAAGGGGGCGAGACGCCCCCTTTGCTATTATACATAAAACTTGATGTATTAGTGTACTTCTCGCCAGTATTCTTTCTTCAATAAGTAAACAAAGATAAACAATACTAGGATAAAGGCTAACACCCACTTACCAATCTTGTGTGATTCAAGCTTAGAAGGTTCACCTGTGTACTCAAGGAAGTTCACAATGTCTGCAACAGCTTGGTCATATTCAGCGGCATTCATAGAGCCACTGCCGTCAGCTTTCAAGCCAACGTATCGCTTAACCATCTCACCATCGATCATTGTTTCTTCATAAGTTTCAGAAGGAACACCTTGAAGTGACTGTAACACGTGGGGCATACCCACCTCTGGGAATACCTTGTTATTTACGCCAAATGGACGACTGTCGTCAGCGTAAAACGAACGCAGATAGGTATAAATCCAATCTTCACCGCGAACACGAGCAACCAAGGTCAAATCTGGTGGTGCAGCACCAAACCAAGTTGCCGCAGCTTCTTCTGGCATAGCACGAGTGATGTAGTCAGACACTTTCTCACCTGTGAACTGTAAGTATTCCTGACCTAACTCGTCTGGAATGCCTAAGTCTTGGAAAGAGCGTTGATAGCGCTGGTACTGCATTGAGTGACAACCCAAGCAATAGTTCATGAACAACTGGGCTCCGCGCTGCAAAGACGCTTTGTCTGTAAGGTCAATTGGTGCCTTATCAAGGTGAACGTTACCACCTGCCGCCATAGCAACGCCAGGCACGAAGAAGGCTAAGAAAAACATCAACTTTTTCATTTAGAGATCCTCGCTGGTACAGGCTTAGTGGCTTCGTTTTTGCTGTAAATAAATAGCGCGATGAAGAAACCGAAATACATTACAGTCGCAATTTGAGACGCAATAATTTTCCAGTTTTCTTGAGGTGTACCACCTAGGTAACCCAAGAATACAAACACGATAGCAAAAACAATTAAGTTTACTTTATGTAGGCCACAGCGATAACGCCAAGACTTAACTTTACCGCGGTCTAGCCAAGGTAAAGCAAACAAGGCGGCAATCGCACCAAACATGGCAATAACACCAAACAGTTTATCCGGTACCGCTTTCAAGATGGCATAGAAAGGCGTGAAGTACCAAACAGGGAAAATGTGCTCAGGCGTTTTCAGCGGGTTAGCAATTTCAAAGTTTGGATGCTCAAGGAACTTACCACCCATTTCAGGGGCAAAGAACAGAACATAAGTAAACAAACCTAGGAAGATACAGAAGGCTACCAAGTCTTTTAGCACGATATGTGGGAAGAAAGGTAATACGTCGTCCGCGATGTCATACTTGCTTGTGTAATACTCGTGGATCTTATAAGGCGTTTTTTCTGACTCAGGTAACGAACCTTTTTTATGTTTAATGGCAATGCCATCTGGGTTGTTTGAGCCCACTTCGTGAAGAGCAATAATATGTAAGAACACAAGAATAACGATAACTAAAGGTAACGCTATTACATGTAGTGCAAAGAAGCGGTTAAGGGTTGCACCAGAAATTACGTAGTCACCTTGGATCCATTCAACTAGGTCTGGACCAATGACAGGAATTGCACCAAACAGAGATACGATAACCTGCGCGCCCCAGTAAGACATTTGTCCCCACGGTAATACATAGCCCATGAAAGCTTCGGCCATTAGCGCTAGGTAAATAAGCATACCGAACACCCAAAGAAGCTCACGTGGTTTTTGGTAAGAACCGTAAATCATGCCACGGAACATGTGTAAGTAAACTACAACGAAGAACGCTGATGCACCTGTGCTGTGCATATAGCGAATGATCCAACCGTAGTCGATTTCACGCATGATGTATTCAACAGACGCAAATGCACCTTCAGCGGTTGGTACAAAATTCATGGTTAGCCAGATACCAGTAACAATCTGGTTAACAAGTACGATAGTGGCCAAGAAACCAAATACGTACCAAAAGTTCATGTTTTTTGGTGCTGGGTATTGGATGGCGTGCATATTTGCAACGCGCATCATTGGAATACGCTCTTCAATCCAAGCTAAGAAACCATTCATATTACACAGCCTCCGCTTCAGAACCGATGATTACCGTAGCGTCATCGACGAATTGGTAAGGTGGAACAACAAGGTTCAATGGTGCAGGAACGTTTTGAAATACGCGACCAGCCATATCGAACTTAGAGCCGTGACATGGGCAGAAGAAACCGTCTGGAACACCTTCGACAATCTCTTCGAAAGCACCGCCTTTAAGGTGTTGTGGAGAACATCCCAAGTGAGTACAGATACCAACAAGGATCAAATATTCATCTTTAAGCGAACGGAAACGGTTTTGCGCAAACACAGGTTGCTGTTCTGCTTCTGAATTAGGATCCTTCAATTCGCCTTCGTGTTTACCCAACTGCTCCAATATCTCAGGAGTACGGCGCACAACCCAAACTGGTTTGCTTCGCCACATAACACGAATTAACTGTCCAGGCTCAATCCCGCTGATGTCTACTTCAACATCCGCGCCAGCAGCTTTCGCTCTGGCACTAGGATTCCAGGACGCAATAAAAGGCACTGCCGCACCAACCGCACCTACACCACCAACAACCGACGTGGCAACGGTCAAGAACCGACGACGGGTGTTGTTTTCTGGCTGGTTTTCGTTGTGTGCAGACTCTGTTGCATCTACAGATACATTGCTCATCCACATTTCTCCAGGTTCGGATAATTATGATGCTTAAACCAGACTTATACTGGTCTTATTTTGCCTGTTTCATCACATCATATTGGCTTGTCGTAATGTACGCTTTTCAAGGTAAACACCCCTTCAAACGTCTTCACGAAAGTTTTCTAAATTTTCGACCGCAAATGATAAAAGAAAAGCCCTTATAAACACAAGGTTTTACTGGTATTTAAGCGATAAATTAATCTTTGAATAGCATAAACAATTAGCCCTAGATTAGACATAAATCAACAATTTGACGATTAACTCACAACATATGGGAGTCACATTAAACAAATATCATGGTCCAGAACTATAAAAGAGGTATAAAAAAACCCGGTATAAAACCGGGTTTTTGAATTGAAAACGTAAAAATTAACGCTTTGAGAATTGTGGACGCTTACGCGCTTTGTGTAGACCCACTTTCTTACGTTCAACGCGACGTGCATCACGAGTAACGAAGCCAGCCTTACGTAGTGCAGGGCGAAGTGCTTCATCGTACTCCATAAGAGCACGAGTGATACCGTGACGGATTGCGCCAGCTTGACCGTTAGAACCACCACCTTTAACAGTGATGTATAGGTCAAACTTTTCAGTCATTTCAACAAGTTCAAGTGGCTGACGAACAACCATGCACTCTGTTTCACGACCAAAGTACTCATCAAGAGCGCGTTGGTTTACTTTAATGCTACCTGTGCCTGGACGTAGGAACACACGAGCAGTAGAACTTTTGCGGCGGCCTGTGCCGTAGTATTGAGTATCTGCCATGTTAGTAGCTCCTTAGATGTCCAAAACTTGTGGTTGCTGTGCAGTGTGCTTGTGTTCAGCACCTGCGTAAACTTTCATTTTACGGAACATTGCACGACCTAGAGGGCCTTTTGGCAACATGCCTTTAACTGCTTTTTCAAGTACCATTTCTGGCTTGTGAGCAATTAGCTTTTCAAAGTTTGTCTCTTTTAGACCACCTGGGTAACCAGAGTGCGCATAGTACATTTTGTCTTGCGCTTTACGGCCTGTTACCGCTACTTTTTCAGCATTAATAACTACAATGTAGTCACCAGTGTCCACGTGAGGAGTGTACTCTGGCTTGTGCTTGCCACGTAGGCGAAGTGCGATTTCAGAAGCCAAACGGCCTAGAGTTTTGTCTGTGGCGTCAACCACATACCAGTCACGTTGTACCGTTTCTGGCTTAGCAACAAAAGTTTTCATTTAAATTTACCCGAAAATATATCGTCGTTACTGATTTCTGAACACCAGAAATCACCTTAAAATCAACACTATGACCCCTTCGAGCCGGATGATTCTTCCACCTTCCCAAAGGTGGGCGTAACTGGGCAGGCCGCGAATTATACAGGAATTACCTCAAATGCGAACCCCTAATTGCGAAAAAGTGACGAGTTTTCCATCATTTATTTATCGAGCGATTTGACTTGCTGCCACAGGGCTTCCATTTCGTCCAATGTCATTGAGTCCAACTGTTGCCCCTGTTCAGCAGCAAGTTGTTCAACCTTATTGAAACGAGCAGAGAATTTGTGACTCGCTTTTCTCAGAGCCGTATCGGCATCCACCTTTGCATGGCGTGCTAAATTCACCATAGCAAACAAAGCATCACCAATTTCTTCTTCTAAGGCACTTTGGTCAATATCCTTTTGTACAAGCTCCTGCTGAATCTCACTCACCTCTTCTTTCACTTTATCAAGCACCGGTGCGATATCAGGCCAATCAAAGCCGACTTTGGCGCATGCTTTTTGGAGCTTTTGCGCATGCATGAGCGCGGGCAATCCAGAGGGAACAGTATCAAGCAAATACGATTGCTTTGAGCTAGCCTTTTGCGCTTTTTCAAAAGCTTTAATGGCGTCCCATTGTGCGGCTAGGTCAGCCTGACCCATTTCTTTTTGTGGCTCAGAGAATACGTGAGGATGACGCCTCACCAACTTGTCGCTTATGGTACGGGCCACGTCATTGAAATCAAAGTCACCAGATTCTTGAGCTATCCTTGCATAAAAAACTACTTGAAAGAGTAAGTCACCCAATTCATCTTTTACGTCACCCATATCGTTAGACGCAATGGCATCTGCAACTTCGTAGGTCTCTTCAATAGTATATCGAACGAGTGAGTCCATGGTTTGCTCAACATCCCAAGGGCATCCCTCGGTGGGATGCCTTAGTTGTGCCATGATGTCGAGCAACCTTGCCAGTTGATCGTCAGAATTGTTTGCGTTTCGCATCAGTGACTCCCTTCAATTGACGCAAGCGGGATATAACCTTAGAAACAGAGTCTAGATCTTGTACTTCAATAGATATGGTAATTAGGGCGGTTTGCCTGTGAGTATCGCTCAAGCTATTCACGCCAAGTAAAGGCACTCCTTCGTTGGCTAGTACAGTGGTAATATCTCTCAGTAATCCGGTTCTGTCATTGCAGAAAATATCGATTGATGTTTCAAAACCTACTTTTAACGCTGAAGACCAATTCACCTCTATTTGACGCTCTGGGTGTTGCACCAATAAGTGCTGTAGTTGGTCACAGCTTTCCTTGTGTACACTCACCCCGCGACCTTGGGTGATATATCCCATAATTTTCTCACCGGGTACTGGCTTGCAGCAATTCGCTAACTGACTCATTAAGTGACCCACACCCTGCACAACCACAGCGTCTTTCTTACCTTTACCCGCTGCCTCTTTGCGGGTTTTCACTCGTGGGCTGATTTCTGGCTCTTCTTTAGGTGCGGTCAATTGGTGAAGGAAGTTCACCACCTGCATCACCCTGACATCGCCAGCACCTAATGCAGTGTATAGATCATCAAGAGATTGAACATTAAAACGTTCCCAGGTCTCTTTGGGCACTTTAGTGGGTAGGTTAGCTCGCTGGAGCTCACGCTCTAGTAGCTCCTTTCCTGCCACTGAGTTTTTGTCGCGGTCTTGCTTCTTGAAGTAAGAGTGAATTGTCGCTCTAGCGCGATTCGAATGCACGTACCCCAACCCCGGATGCATCCAATCTCGACTTGGGTTAAGTGCCTTACCAGTAAGAATTTCTACCTGATCACCACTTTGCAGTTGATATGTAAAAGGAACAATACGTCCATTCACTTTTGCTCCAATACATCTATGGCCCACATTGCTGTGAATGTAGTAAGCGAAATCGAGTGGCGTTGCGCCCTGTGGTAAATCAATGACGTCGCCGTTAGGGGTAAATACGTAAACTCTGTCATCGAAAACCTGGCTACGTAATTCTTCTACTAAATCACCAGACTCCGCAACTTCTTCTTGCCACTGTAAAATGCGACGAAGCCAATTAATTCGCTCGTCATATCCCGATTGCTTGCCTGTCGAGCCTTCTTTGTACTTCCAATGAGCCGCTACCCCTAACTCGGCATCTTGGTGCATTTGCTGGGTACGTATTTGAATTTCAACCGGCTTGCCTTCAGGCCCAACTATAATAGTGTGAATCGACTGATACCCGTTAGCCTTTGGGGTAGCAATATAATCGTCAAATTCACTGGGTAAGTGCTTAAAGTGAGCGTGAACCGTACCTAATGCTGCGTAACAATCTTGCAAACGTTCGGCGATAATTCTTACCGCACGAATATCGAACAGTTGCTCAAAAGTAAGATGCTTTTTCTGCATCTTCTTCCAAATGCTAAAGATATGTTTTGGTCGGCCGTATACCTCTGCTTTAATTCGCTCATCGTTTAACAACGACTGTAAGTCACCAACGATAGACTCAATATATTCAGCGCGGGCTTTGCGTTTACCATCAAGTTGTTTAGCAATTTGTTTGTACGTGTCTGGATGCAGATACCTAAAGGCAAGGTCCTCTAATTCCCATTTCAACTGACCGATTCCAAGGCGGTTCGCCAACGGCGCGTAAATAGTTGCACACTCTCTTGCAACCATTACACGAGTTTCTTCATCGGCTTTTTTAACTTGCTGTAAAGCACAGATGCGTTCTGCCATTTTAATCACTACGGCGCGAACGTCTTCTACCATAGCCAGTAGCATTCTGCGAATACTGTCTATGTGCTGTTCATCTGACTTTTCACCAAAAGCACTGTCAGAAATCTTGCGAGAATGTAGGGTCTTAATAGCGTCCATACGCCTAACCCCCACCACGATGTCTTTTACTTCTTCTCCAAACTCCTTTTCGATATCGTCTTCACAAAGCAAATGCTGCTCGCAGTATGGGAAAATAAGGGCAGATTGGAGCGTAATATCATCCATATTGAGCTGGCACAAAATCTCCACCATTTCTTGCCCAATAAGCAAGCGCTCGGGAATTTCGGAAACACTGCGAAGCTTGTCTTTCGTTTCTTCAGTCAGTTCAAGACTATCTAACCACTTCTCAAAGGAGGGTCGATCTGATTCGTGAACTTTTCTAGTTGATACCATGTTATTACAACTCGTGTTGTTTTATTAACGTGTAAACAGCGCCATCATTTCCATATGATGAGTAAAAGGAAACATTTCAACGGCTTTGATTGATTTTACCCTGTAGCCACCGTCTATCAACACTTTTGCGTCTCGCGCAAAGGTACTTGGGTTGCAAGAAATATACACGACTAAGGGTATCTTCGCTTTATTTAAGGCATGACACACAGTCAACGCCCCTTCTCTAGATGGGTCCAGCAGTACCTTGGTAAAATTCTGACGCAAGGCTTGGGTAACACTGTCACTATCCGCAAGGTCAAGATGTTGCCAATGCACATGGTTAATGCCCTGTTCTTGTGCATTTAACTCACCACGAGCAACCATATCAGCAACACCCTCGACGGCATGAACCTTTGCGCCAGTAGCAGCAATAGGTAGGGTAAAATTACCTAAACCACAAAACCAATCCGCAATGTAATCACCCGATGTTGGAGAAAGCCAATCTAACGCTTGCTTAACCATTTTTAGATTAACGTCGGGGTTTACTTGAACAAAGTTATTCGGTTGTGGCTTAAGAAACAAACCACTTGCAGTAGACACAGTAAGTTCACCGTGAGCATAAACCGTTTCGAGCGTATTATCTTTGTGTTCAATTACCATATTGACGGTATGAAGCTCTGCAAACTTAGTAAGTAAATCTGGTAACGAACTCGACGGAGTTTTGGTTAGCTTTATTGATACCTGAACAACATCATCGCCCGCCAATAAACTAATATGCCCAATAAATTTAGCCAGATTGTTGTCACTAATTAGGGTCTTCAAGGGGGCTATGAGTTCAGACAGCTCAGGCAGTAATACTGCGCAGTGATTAATGTCTACCACATTACTTTGCTGCCGTTGTCTGAATCCAATTTTGACCTTGTCTGAGTTTCTCGCATCTACCGCAAGGCGGGCTTTTCTTCTATATTGAGGTCGCTTCCCTAACAAAGGGGGCTCCCAGTGGGAATTATCAATATTGAGTTTGCGATTGAGCATAACTTTTAGGGCTTGCTCTCGCAGGGTTAGGGCAGCATCAGCGTTTATATGCTGTAAATGACATCCGCCACATAAGTTCGCGTATTCACAAAACGGCTCAACGCGAAACTCAGAACACTGAGTTATGTTTTTTGCTCGTCCCGTTAAGGTGTTCTTCTTTTTACCATCCACCACAACATGGCAGGACTCACCTGGCAGAGCACCGTCAATAAAGTACATGGTCTTGCCTTTCGCAACGCCTTTACCTTGCCAGTCTAGATGATCAATAACTACTGGCTGACCGCTCAAACCTTGTTGTGTCTTTGAAGCTTTGCCAGCAGATTTCTTTCCTTTAGCAGGCTTGTAAAAACTTACCATGTATTCACACCTTGGTATGAAAAGTTAATTAGATGACTCAAGCACGACTGTGGCAATGGCGTAGTGACGCTCGTCAGACAAACTGATGAAGCTTGACGTTATACCCCGTTGGGCAAATAGGGTTTCAGCAAACCCGCTGACTCTTAAATGAGGAGCCCCTTTATCGTCGTTAACCACTTCAAAATGTTGCCAGCTCACGCCATTCCCAATCCCCGTTCCTAACGCTTTTACCGCAGCCTCTTTGGCTGCAAAACGCTTGGCCAAAAATTGTAAGGGGTTACTGTGGGTCTGATAACGGGTAAATTCAGCGTCTGTGAGCACACGCTGTGCAAGTTTGTCTTGAATACCGGGCTTAGTATCTAAGCGAGCAATTTCGACAATGTCTGTACCTAGGCCAACAACTGCCACGTCGAACTCCTATATGCCTTGACGGGCTTCAAGCATTAATCGACGCATATCAGCGACGGCAGAATGCAATCCGTCGAATGCTGCTCGGGCAATAATTGCGTGGCCGATATTAAGCTCAATGATTTGTTCAATGGCCGCAATAGGCTTAACATTATGATAATGCAGTCCATGCCCAGCGTTCACTTTTAACCCTAGGTTATGCGCGTATTCAATACCCGCTTTTAAGCGCTCAAGCTCTTCTAATGCTTGACGTTCGCTAGTGGCTTCGGCGTACTGCCCCGTGTGAATTTCAATATAAGGCGCTTTGCAGGCAACCGCAGCATCAATTTGAGCCTTGTCTGCATCGATAAACAAAGACACTTGAATGTCAGCATCGGCTAAACGCTCACAAGCGTTTCTGACTTGCGCTAAATTACCAGCAACGTCAAGTCCACCTTCAGTAGTCAATTCTTCGCGCTTTTCAGGTACTAGACAACAAAACGTCGGCTTAACTTTCTCAGCGATTGCGAGCATTTCATCGGTCACCGCCATTTCAAGATTAAGGCGAGTATTTATGGTTTGCGCCAGCAACTCAACATCGCGATCTTTAATATGTCGGCGATCTTCACGTAAATGAACAGTAATACCATCAGCCCCCGCCCTTTCCGCGATATCAGCGGCATGCACAGGATCAGGATAATGTGTACCTCTGGCATTACGCAAGGTTGCGATATGATCGATATTTACGCCTAGTAATACTGCACTCATAAACTATACATCCTAAAAAATAGATATTGGTAGGGGCTGGATACCTTGCTTAACAGGCCCTAGTGTATCAAAAAATAATATTCGATGGGCAATAAGGTCGAGCTTGATGGGCTTACTCCTAAGAGAAAAGCTCTCGACTCTTTAGCGGTTTATTTCCAATTAATGGGGCGAGTAATAGTCTAACTAATACTTTTGCTACTTTTTTGGTTTGAGGTGTCAGTTCACCATCCGCTAACGCTATTAGTATACGTCCGGGAAAGAGTTGGAGTTTACTCATGTTGGGATGAAACTCAGTGAACCCTACTTCGGGAATAAGCACATAGTGACTGTTTTCATTGAGTGGTTCACTACTTTGTGCATCGGTAGAAAAATCAGGTAATACACCAAGCTCGTCGAACAAACAGAATTCAAACTGACGAAGTACCCATTCCATATCTTCATTCGCATACATGGCTTGCAAAGCGTTTTGGTACGCATGAAAAACGCTATCTGATGCCATACCCGAAGGGAGTAATCGCGTAACAAGTTCGTTGAGATACATGGCACAAAACATAGGCTTGCCGACTAACATCAATGTTGGGCCTGCACTTTCAACCCGTTTCAAATTTTGTAACTCACCTTTACCAGTAAAGCTTACATGTAATGGTTGAAAGGGTTGAAGTAAGCTCTTTTTGTCTGACTTACTGTTTTTCACTCCCCGTGCAACCGCGCGAATACATCCTTGTTCAAGGGTAAAAAAGTCGACTAAATAACTGGTCTCGCGATAGGGTCGTCGATGAAGCACGTAACCAAGAAAACTGTTCTCTTGCTTCATTATGTAACCTTACGCACGCTTTATTCTAACCACTTTCATGGTTTCAAATTCGATACCGGCGACGTCTTCCACGTGACGGTAGTAGGTAAGATTAACGCGAGCGCCTTGTAAACTCTGGTAGCGCTGCTTGCGCTTGTAAACAAAGGGCACGTTAACATCCTCCAGCATCAATGTGTGACGGACCCAATCTCCCTCATCCCGCTGAACATGAGACACTACTTTAACGTTGTCAGATTGGTTTAACTGCTGATGCTTGCTCAGCAGCACACTACGCTCGTCTTTAGCCATAAGGGGTGATTTGCTCTACAATGAATTGCACTGACTCTTGACCGCGAAACACATTAATATCCAAACGATAAGCCAAGGAGACTTGGTGAACATGGTTATTAGGCCAAGCATCTATATCAACATTAAAAGCAATAGCGTCCACTTCCTTTCCGCTATCGTCTCTTAGTACCATTTTGAGATGCTTTTCGCCCACAATACGCTGCTGAACCAAGGTAAATACACCGTCAAACAAAGGGGCATCAAACCCCTGTCCAAAAGGGCCAGACTGACGAAGTATTTTGGCAAAGGGCAAGCTTATGTCGTGATGCGTTAACTGCCCATCAGACAAAATAACCTGTTGCCCATCAAGCTTAGCTAGATGCTGCTCAGTCACTGTAACAAAGGCGCGAGTGAAAGCTTCTAAGTGAGTCAATGGAATACTTAATCCTGCTGCCATGGCATGTCCACCGAACTTTTCGATAATATTCGGATGTTTAGTATTAACCTCGTCCAATACATCGCGAATATGCACGCCAGAAATAGATCGCGCCGACCCTTTAATTACCTTATCGTCTTGATGGGCAAACGCAATAACAGGGCGCAAATACTTTTCTTTTAAACGCCCTGCTACAATGCCAACAACCCCTTGATGGAAATCCTCTTGATACACCACCAAGGCACTGGGAATATCACCTTCATCTAATTCCATTGCCTTTAGTGTTTGTTCGGCTTGGGCTTTCATCCCCGCTTCTATCTCTCGACGTTCTCGATTTAGGGAATCTAGTTCCGCGGCCATCATACGGGCTTGAAGTACGTTGTTTTCCATCAGGCACGCAATACCCAAGGCCATGTCATCCAGTCGCCCTGCGGCATTTAATCGCGGCCCCACCACAAAACCTAGATCCGTTGAGGTGAGGTGTGTTCCTTCTCGCCCAGCAACATCAACAATGGCTTGAATACCAGGGCGACAGCGCCCAGAGCGAATCCTTTGTAGTCCTTGATGTACCAATATGCGGTTATTCTTGTCTAGTGTTACCACGTCGGCTACTGTCCCCACTGCAACAATATCGAGTAAATCAGCTAGATTGGGAGGTGTGATTTGCTTTCTAGTAAACCATTCGCGAGAAGCCAACTCAGCTTTAATTGCCAACATAAGGTAAAAAGCAACACCCACCCCTGCAATATGCTTAGAAACGAATGAACAACCCGGCTGATTTGGATTAACGATAGCATCTGCATTGGGGAGTAATTCTCCGGGTAAGTGATGATCGGTAACCACCACTTGCATACCTAAGGCTTTCGCTCGCTCAACACCTTCGACACAAGCGATACCGTTGTCCACTGTAATGATTACTTGTGAGCCCTGCTCATGGGCAATGTCCACAATAGGAACACTCAGCCCGTAACCAAAGTCAAAACGATTAGGCACCAGAAAATTTACCGATGCAGCCCCCATTTGTTGCATTGCCAACATACAAACGGCAGTACTGGTTGCCCCATCAGCATCAAAATCTCCAACAATCGTTAAGGTTTTATTGTGCTCGATTGCATCTGCAACAATAGTCGCTGCTTGCTCAATACCTTTTAAACCATTGTAATGGGCTAACCCCTTGAGGCCAGTATCAAGTTCTTCAAGTATTTGGATGTTTCTACCGCGATAGATACGGTCTAAAACGGGGTGTAAATCAGCGCCCAGTGACCCCTCACCGATCTCTCGGCGAACAATAGGCAATATCATCTGTTTTCACTCTTTTGATAAGTGTGTCTATGATACGGCGATGACGGGAAGAGGTAAACGGTGGTAACGCGATATCACCACCGGTGAGGTAAATTATCCTGCGTTTTGAAGGATCCGCAATAACTCCGCAGCAGGTTTGTAGCCAGGCAATAAGGTTCCATCGTCTAAAATGATGTAAGGCGTCCCTTGAACACCCACTTGTTGACCAAAACGGTATTGTTCACCCACTTTATTATCACATTGGGCAACTGAGATAGGCTCGCCTGCTTTCGCGTCGGTTAGCGCTTGCATTGGATCTTCGGCACACCATACAGATACCATGTTATCAAATCCCGGCGTGTTAAAACCTGAGCGAGGGAAGGCTAAATAACGAACGGTGATTCCCATGTCATTAAGATCTTCTATCTCTTCGTGGAACTTACGGCAGTAACCACAAGTAATGTCCGTGTACACTGAAACTACGTACTTTTCGTCTTCAGCTTTAAACTCAATACTCGACGAAGCAAATTCAACGATCCCATCTTTGCGCTTGCCTGCTAACGCAGCGTCAGTTTCATTCCGCATACCTTCATCAAGATTGAACACTCTGGCTTGCACAAAATACGTACCGTCGTTACTCACATAAAATAAACCTCGAGACGTGAACACTTCTCTTAAACCAGAAATGGGGGAATCGGATATTGTTTCCACTTCCATGCCCAGAAGCGCTTCTAGTTTCATTTTAATCGCCGCATCAGCGTTTTCAGTGTTCTGTTCCGCCATTGCTGAAAAACTAACTAATATATTCACTGCAAAGGCGAACAAAAGGTAACCGGTGAATTTCACTACTTAAACTCCGTAAACTAAATAATTGTAGAACGCTGGTTGTTCTACAAAAGTGATTCTAATCATAAGACCCGCAATTCAACAGAAAAATTCCAAAGCACATTAGAGCATGGTATCACACAGTGATAGCATTAACCTCTTGGATGGTGTTGTTCCACTAAATTCTGCATCCGCTCTCTGGCAACATGGGTATAAATCTGGGTAGTCGACAAATCACTGTGCCCTAATAGCATTTGCACTACTCGCAAATCTGCGCCATGGTTCAACAAATGAGTAGCAAAAGCATGGCGCAAAGTATGTGGAGACAACTCTTGGGTAATTCCCGCTTTGACCGCGTAGAATTTAATTCGATGCCAAAAGGTTTGGCGAGTCATTTGCGTACCACGCTTACTTAAAAATATCACGTCACTTTGCTGCTTTTGAAGTACTGGCCGCCCATATTTAATATACTGAAGCAAGCCTTCTATTGCCTGCTCTCCAAGGGGTACTAAACGCTCTTTGTTTCCCTTCCCGGTAACCCGAACTACCCCTTGCTGAAGGTTTATTTGATCGACACTCAAACTAATAAGCTCTGTAACGCGAAGTCCTGTTGCATAAAGCACTTCTAACATGGCCTTATCGCGACACTCTATCGGGTCTTCTGTATTCGGAGCGTCCAACAAGGCTTCAACATCTGCTTCACTTAACGAATCAGGAAGCGGCTTAGGTAACTTAGGACGGGCAAGTGCAGTCACAGGGTTGTCTACGCGTACTTGATTGTCGATAAGAAAGTTGTAAAACGCGCGAAAGGCACTCAGTGCACGATGGGTGCTGCGCGCACTTAGCCCCTCTTGATGGCGTTGAAGCAAATAAGATTGTAAATTCTCGGTTGTTACCACACCAATATCGTTAATCCCCATGTTGTTGCATGCAATAGCAAGCTTTTTTAAGTCGGTGCGGTAACTGCTTTGAGTGTGCTCTGACAAGCCTTTTTCAAGCCATAACATATCAATGAATTTATCAATATTGGCTTGGCTCGCTGCTGGTACATAAGTAAGTTCTCGCTTCACCCAAACTTCCTAGTTCTCTTAATAAGCTCGTAAGCGGATTGAATATCTTGTGTTTTCTGCTTCGCAATTTCTAGCGCTTGCTTGGGCAAGCCTTTCGACATTAACTTGTCTGGATGATGTTCAGACATACGTTTTCGATAGGCGCGCTTGATGTCTTTTTCATTATCGCTCGCACTCACGCCTAGTATTTGGTAAGCGTCGGCAAGTGATTGTTGCTCAGAGTACTGGGAATGATTGGATTGACGCTGGGAACGACCCTGCCCCCCCTGACGAAACCTAACTTCGGCCTCAAAAATGCGAATGAGGTTATCAAGATCTATGCGTTTAAAGCCCAATGCCTTTGCGACTTTTTCTAATACTGTGTACTCAGGCTGAGACAAATCACCATCGGCAAAGGCTGCTTGTATTAATAGCTCAAGAAACACTTGCAAAATATCACGGCGCCCATGACATACTTCATGCAAACTTTTCAATGTATTGACCAGAGGAAAGTCTCGCTCTTTACCCTCTCTAAATGCCGCTTGAGCTTCTCGTTTCGCATCACCTGAAAGATTCATGTCATCCATTAAGGCAGATGCTATTTGGATTTCTTTTGTCGTTACTGTGCCGTCAGATTTCGCTAAATGTCCAAGGGCAGCAAATAGGCTGTGAAAGAATACGGCCTGCTGTTTGAGTCCGTCTTGATCAGTAAAAAATCGTCCAAAACCGCCAAGTTGAGAAAAGTCCTGGCTGTATGCTTTATCAAAGAAATGACCGACGATAAGTCCAAGAATTGCGCCGGGTATTTTTCCGAACATAAACCCGAAAATAAACCCGAGCACTTTACCCCATATCGCCATAACTGTTTGTCTCCCAAGGTGTGACGGAATCTATCGGTAGTAAACAAAGTCTAATGAACAGCACAGAAGAAGCCCTTTTTAGCCGACAAATGACAATTTTTTTTGCTCCAACGGTTGGTAAATCCACAATAAGTGCTTAGAATTGCGCTCTTACCTTTGAGTAAGATGTTCAAGGATAACGGCTTACCAGCCAAACTTGAAGCGCACAAATACTAATAAACCGAATGTTGAACTCTACCTCAGTAATGGGGTCACAGATAACGCATTCAAGCACTTATGAACTAAACAGGCAACTCACCCTCGCATGAAAACGTCTTGTGCTCTATTCGTTTCCACATTGCTACTTTCTTCGATTGCTCATGCACAGCAAAGTACGGCGGTTAACAATATCAACTCATGTATTGTTGAACCCATGGTGCTGGACCAAACTCAATTAATGCCAGAAGGCCACGTAAAAGTAGAAGCAGATAGAACCGAAATCATAGAGAACACCCTAGCACTGTTCTCGGGCGATGTGAGAATTACCTCAGATACTGCAATCATTAATGCACAACAAGCGCAAGTCAGTGAAAACGGAGAAAGCTTAACTGCCTCGGGAAACGTAGAGTACCGCGACGCTCAGATAACCGTTCAAAGTGACAGTGTCTCTGTGTCCTCAGACGATGCTCAACTATCCATGGAAAACACCAGCTATACGCTAACGGGACTAAACGGAAGAGGTAATGCGAACGACATCACGTTAAACCAAAATGTGGGTTTACAACTAAACGATGTTTCCTTTACTACCTGCCCATTGGGCGGCGAAGACTGGAAAATCCAAGCTAGCGAAATCAGCTTAGCGCCTGGTTCCTTATGGGGTCAGGCTAAGCACACCCGTTTCTATGTAGCCGACATTCCCGTGTTTTATCTTCCTTACTTTGCATTTCCCATCAGTAATCAACGGCAAACAGGCTTCTTGTTTCCCAATATTTCAAGTTCAGCGCGAACCGGAGTTGATTACGAGCAGCCCTTTTACTGGAACCTCGCACCTAATTACGACATGACGCTCTCGCCAAGACTTATGACTCTGCGTGGTGTTCAGCTGAAAACCGAATTTCGCTATATGTCTTCAAACAGCATGAGTGTGGCGAACCTAGAGTATTTACCTAGTGACCAAGACATAGAAGATTCACCAGACCGTTATTTCTTCAGACTTCAGCATCAGGGGCTTATTTTTGACGACTGGTTGTTGAATGTTGATTTCAATGGGCTAAGCGATGACAACTACCTAGTTGACCTTGGTTCCGACTTTTACAACCGCTCTGATACACATTTATACAAGACGGTTAGCTTGAGCTATTTCTCTGAATCCCTCTCTGTCAATATGCACGTTAGAGATTTTGAAGTTCTGGGCGATGCTACTGATTCTTACCGAGCGCTACCAGAAATAAAACTCAACTATCAAACACAGTTAAGCGAATTACTTGAACTCAATATTGACTCTGAGGTTGCCTACTTTGATAGCAATGCAGGAACCCTTCCTTCGGCTGCGCGATTGCATGTGGCCCCCACCTTATCTGTTCCTATAAGAAGAGCATGGGGAGAATTTTCAGCCGAAGCCACCCTGATGAGTACGCTTTATCAACAGGATAATGTGGAAGGTACTGGCCTCGATGAAAATGTCACCAGAAACCTAGGCCAGTTGCGATTATTCGGTGCGTTATACTTTGAAAAAGAGGGTTCTTGGTTGGGTAGTTCCTCTCAAATGACCCTAGAACCTAAGTTACAGTACTTGTATACCTCTTACGAGGACCAAAGTAATATAGGCCTTTATGACTCAACGCTACTAATTACCGACGTTGAAGGGCTTTTTCGCGGGCAGGAATTTACCGGCTTAGACCGTATCAGCGATAACGACCAAATCACTGTTGGCTTAACCTCTCGCGTTATAGACGAAAACAATAGGGAACAATTTGCCCTAAGCCTAGGTCAGATATTCTACCTCAGCGACAGTAAAGTCGTTGCAGCGCAGCGAAATCGCGACCGCTCGGCGTTGGCTGCTGAAATGGATTGGCGAATTGGTGGAAAATGGTTTCTTCACTCCGATGTACAAGTATCTACAGACAATGACAAAGTGGATTTGAGTAGTGTTGGCGTTGAGTATAGAGAAGATAGCCAGCGTTTTATTCAAATGACACATCGCTACGTGCGCAGTTTGTCTAATGAAACCATTGAGCAAGTTGGTGTATCAGCAAGTTGGCCAATAGCTAAAGATTGGCAATGGGTGGGACGGGCTTACCGCGATTTAGAGGGTAAGCGTAGCATAGAGTCGTATTTTGGTGTTCAATATGAGTCCTGCTGTTGGGCCGTAAGGCTTGTTGCCGAGCGCAGTTTAAGCAACCGGTATAACAATGCTGGAGAGCAATCTACGAATGAATTTGATAGTGGTATTTCACTACAGTTTATTTTCAAAGGAATCGGCTCTCGGGGAACTCAGCGAAGTATGCTTTCCGACGGCATGTTTGGCTATCGACAACCATATAGTTTAAATTAGAGCCATGTAAACAATGACGTTATTAAAGCGTCATTGATATTAACTAAATAAAAAAGAGTACGTATGAAGTTCTTATTCAAGGTCTTAATGTTAAGCTCAATGCTCAGTATGAGTGTTGCAGCACAGGAAGTGTTACTAGACCGCGTTGCGGTAATTGTTGATCAGGGGGTTGTGCTTGAGAGCGAGATTACATCGCTGATCGCTGACGTGAAAAGAAATGCAGAAGCTAATAATCAGTCGCTTCCCTCAGACCGAGCATTAAGAACACAGGCCATCGAAAGATTGATAGTGACCAACTTACAACTGCAAATGGCTGAGAAAATGGGCATTCAAATAAGTGACCCACAGCTAGATCAAACAATTGGTAATATTGCTAGTAGCCAAAATGTTTCTATAGAGGAAATGCGCCGTCAACTAGCGCTTGAGGGCATCGCTTATGAAGACTATCGCGAAGACGTACGCGAAGAAATCATCATAGGTGAAGTGCGCCGAGCAAATGTTCGCCGCCGTGTTTACATCACAACTCAAGAAATTGATACCCTAGTCGATCTTATCGATCAACAAGGTGCACAACAGGCTGAGTACCGTTTAGGTCATATACTCATCGGCTTTCCACCATCGCCAACTGATGACGATATAAACGCTGCCCGAGACCGTGCCGATAAAGTGCTGGAATTGCTTAACGGCGGCTCCGACTTTGCAAAAATTGCTATTGCGTCTTCATCTGGTAATGAAGCGTTAGAAGGTGGTGATATGGGCTGGAGCAATATCAACGCCATGCCTACACTGTTTGCCGAAGCTGTTCAGAATAAAGCAAAAGACGAGCTTGTAGGGCCTATTCGCAGTGGTGCGGGATTTCATATTCTCAAAGTATTAGATACTCGTGGTATCGAACGGGTTACTGTTGAAGAAGTTAATTCGCGTCACATATTGGTTTCTCCATCAATTATATTGAGCGAAGAGAAAGCAGAACAAATGCTTGCTGAATTTCGAGTTCAAATTGAAAATGGTGAGGCAGACTTCGCCGAACTTGCAAAAGAGCACTCTGAAGATCCAGGCTCATCACTACGGGGTGGAGAGTTAGGCTGGACAGACCCAGAAGTATACGTGCCAGAGTTTAAGGAAGCACTTGCTAAACTAGCACCAGGTGAGTTTAGCGACCCAGTGCGCACAGTTCACGGTTGGCATTTAATTCAACTTATTGACCGAAGAGTTGACGACGCTACAGACAAACTAAAAACTGATAAAGCGTACCAATTGATTTACAACCGCAAATTTGCGGAAGAAACTGAAAATTGGCTACGCGAAATGCGTGATGCAGCGTATATTGAAGTTCTAGACTCGTAAATAAGACAATTGCATGACCACAATTAAAAAACTAGCCATTACACCGGGTGAGCCTGCTGGCATTGGGCCAGACCTTATTATTCAGCTCGCCCAAGAGTCTTGGCAAGCACAGCTGGTCGTATTCGCCGACCAGCAAATAATGGAACAAAGAGCAAAGCAACTAAACTTACCGCTCACCTTAATTCCTTATGATGCAAACAACACTGCCCTTCAAGAACCGGGCAGTTTGTATATTCAGCACATTGAAAAAAACGCTGAGGTGACGCCGGGTACCCTTGATAGCGAAAATGGCTTGTACGTAGTAGAAACACTACGTCAAGCTTGCCAAGCGAATATGGAAGGTGACTTTGATGCTGTTGTTACCGGCCCAGTTCACAAGGGTATCATTAACAAAGCTGGGGTTTCTTTTAGCGGTCACACTGAATACTTTGCTTTGCAATCCAATACCATAGATGTGGTAATGTTGCTTGCAACAGAGGGACTTAACGTCGCGCTCGCCACCACACATATACCTTTAGAATACGTTTCTAGGGCGATTACACGTGAGCGATTGCACAAGGTCATTCATATAATAAACACCGACCTCAAACTTAAGTTTGGCATTAAAGAGCCACATATTTTCGTTTGTGGCCTCAACCCTCATGCTGGCGAAGATGGTCATATCGGTACCGAGGAAATTACCACCATTTCACCGGCGTTAGAAGAATTGCGCGCCGAAGGCATTCGCATAACAGGTCCGCTACCCGCAGATACTATCTTTCAGCAAAAATATTTGGATAATGCCGACGTAGTACTCGCTATGTATCACGATCAAGGCTTACCTGTACTAAAATACAAAGGGTTTGGCGCCTCGGTGAATGTCACCTTGGGGCTACCATTTATCAGAACTTCTGTCGATCACGGAACGGCACTCGATTTAGCTGGAACAGGACACGCCGATGCGGGAAGTTTCAAAGTTGCTTTAGAAAAGGCCATTGAGCTAGCACACAATCACAATGAGTAAAACACACTTGGGCCATACGGCCAGAAAGCGTTTCGGTCAGAACTTCCTGCACGACGAATACGTTATTGGTAACATTGTTGCCGCCATCGCTCCGAAACCGGGGCAAAACCTATTAGAAATTGGGCCGGGGTTGGGAGCACTAACTGACCCCGTATGCGAAGAAGTTGATGCACTCACCGTGGTGGAGCTAGACAGAGATCTTGCTAAACGCTTGCGACATCATCCGTTCCACGGTCAAAAGCTTTCAATTATTGAGCAAGACGCGTTAACGCTAGACTTTTCACAGGTTGCACAATCGCTACCTGAGGAGCGCGGCAAGTTAAGGGTTTTTGGAAACCTACCCTACAACATTTCTACGCCACTTATGTTCCATTTATTTTCCCATGCTGCTTACATTGCCGACATGCACTTCATGCTGCAAAAAGAAGTGGTGACAAGACTAGCGGCGGGTCCGGGGTCAAAGCACTACGGACGCTTATCAGTAATGGCTCAATACTATTGTGCCATTACACCGGTACTACAAGTTCCACCAGGTGCCTTTAAGCCGCCCCCGAAGGTGGACTCTGCTGTAGTTAGACTGATTCCCCATGAAAGGCCTCCTGTTGAAGTTGAATCCGTCGAGCTACTAGAAAGCGTATGTGCAGAAGCGTTTAACCAACGTAGAAAAACCTTGCGCAACGGTTTAAAAGATTTACTCACTGATACGCAAATTAGTGAGTTGGGTATTGATCCAGGTGTACGAGCCGAAGTATTACCGCTCTCAGATTTTGCTAAACTAGCAAATGCCGTGGCTCAAAATACTACCCAAAAGGAAGGTTAAGAAGGTCATTAACATGCAAGACCCCGATATCTTGGTTCGAGTACGCACTCGTCACCTACCCGATCACCTACCCAGTGACAGTGAACAATATGCGTTTGCGTACCACATAACTATTGTCAACACGAGCGATGAAACAGTGCAGTTGAAACGCAGATATTGGCTGATTACTGACGCTAATGGAAAGTCGTCTGAAGTTGAAGGCGAAGGCGTAATTGGCAAACAGCCGATACTAGCGGCTGGCGAAGAATTTGATTATACCAGTGGAGCAATTATTGATACTCCACTGGGTAACATGCAAGGTTATTACGAAATGGAACGAGAGAGCGGTCAGCGCTTTCGCGTGCCTATTGATGTATTTAGACTTGCTGTTCCCAACCTTTTGCACTAGATGAGGCGCTATGTCTGACGGACAAACCTGGGTCGTTGGAGATATACAAGGCTGTTATGACGGCCTTTGCCGTTTGCTCGACAAGATCAAATTTGAACCACACAAAGACCAATTAGTTGCGGTGGGTGATTTAGTCGCAAGAGGAGAAGACTCACTCGCCACACTTCGTTTTCTGAAAGGTCTGGGAAACAGCTTTACTACCGTATTGGGTAATCACGATTTACACCTACTTTCTGTTGTTCACCGCATTAAGAAAGTTAAGAAATCGGATAATCTGTCCAATTTGCTAGAAGCTAGTGACTTATCAGATCTTGTAGATTGGATGAGAGGTTTTGGCCTAGCTAAAGCTATTTCTGACAACCATACTATTGTTCATGCGGGACTCTACCCTCAGTGGTCGGTATCTGAACTACTTCAGTTTAGTGACGAAGTCAGTAGCGTATTACAAGCAAACGACTACCCAAATTTACTCGAACAAATGTATGGCAATGGACCTCGATATTGGGATGATGATTTGAAAGGCATAGATCGACTGCGATTTATTATTAATGCCTGTACAAGAATGCGCTTTTTAGCCCCCCAAGGTCAGCTCGACTTTGAAGTCAAAACACACCCCGATAGCGCACCGCGTGATTTCACCCCTTGGTTTAAAGTGAAAAATCACAAGCTAGCCAAAGATCAGAAAATACTTTTTGGACATTGGGCAGCGTTACACGGTGAGACAGGAAAAAAGCAGTTTTGTGGTTTAGACACAGGATATGTGTGGGGACAAAGCTTATCTGCTATCAATCTATCGTCTGAAAAAATAACTTCCGTACTTTTTTCCTCTTAATTCCTTTATGCTTTTTACTTATTTTTAACAATTATTAGCACTTCCATCCTAAGCTAAGCTACTATTTTAAAAAGAGTCTTAAATTTTAAAATAAAATCTTAAGACAGATATCCTTTAGCCGATACCTACACAAACTCACTAGTTTAGTGACTTAACAAACTGGTTGAATGTGATTTTTACCTAAAAGTTAGGTAGGATGATGAATTGATAACAGTTGTATCGATACATAAAAATAATAATACGCAAATCCAGGAGTTCCGATGAAGATCAATGTTGCAACGCGTATAATCGGTGGATTCATTACAATTTGCTTATTGCTAGTTGTAATAAGTGCTGTGTCTCTGATCAATTTGAATTCAGTGGGCTCGGCGACAGAGGAAGTAAACAATGTCGCATTACCCGCAGTTGCAGGTAGTAATGCGCTTAAAGCGAATTTTCTCAATATGGGCAGACTCACCTTTGAAGCCTATATAGAGGACGATCTGGACGGTCTCCAAACCAAACGCAACAGTTTTAATCAAAGCCGTGATATGTTCGACGCTGAGTATAAGAAGCTTGCTCAAGCAGTGGCGGAAGAACCAGAACTTAAGCAAACACTTAACCGCGTCCGCGCTTCCTACGAATCCTATTTAGAAAACGTGGAACGCATGTACTCAAATCACCAGCAGTACATGGATATCCGCAATGCTATCGACGACCAGTTGATGACTGCGGAAGACAATGCTGACGATGCGTCTACATACTTACTAGACTTCTCTGATATGGATGAAGTGCAGTCTAGCAGAAGCTTGTCTGATGCCGCAGATATCGGTGGTGACTTAGAAACTGCCCTGCTGTCTTTATTAACGGTAGCATACGAATATGTTGATACAGACACTCTTGTCCGCGCCCAGACCATTGGTAACGAAGTCTCACTAGTGGTTTCTAAAGTCGATTCGTTGTTACAAGACATGTTAAATACTGCTAACGGACAGGATGACTCAGGTACCCTTTCAGATATTAGCGACTTGGTTGCCGATGGCCTTGATGCGATTACATCTAGCTCAGGTGTTGTGCAACTGCATGTAAATAGACTAGAGCGTCGCAACGATGCACAGCAAGCCTTAACTGCCTCTGATAGCAACATTGCACAAGCAATCATTGAACTTGAACAGCTACTTAAACTCGCTGACCAAAAAGCTAAATCAGTTGAAAGCAGTGTTTCTTCAAAGGTTACTACAGGAAATACGGTAGTCATTCTTGTTGTTATCGCTTCTTTCGCAATTGCAGTGTTCATTGGCTGGGTGACGGTACGCGCAATCACCCGCCCGCTTTACCGTGTTAACGAGCTATTGAATGTTGCCTCTTCAGGTGATTTGACCCGCACGCTAGATGATAGTGCAGAAGATGAATTTGGCTTGCTAGCAAGAAACTGCAACACCTTGATTGGTAATTTGAAAGCGTTGATTACCGGCATTAACGAGCGAGCCGAACAGCTCGCTGCGGCGGCAGAAGAAACATCAGCAGTAACTTCTGAGACTACTCACTCCATACAAGACCAAAAGTCTCAAATTGGACAAGTAGCAGCAGCAACAACACAAATGCATTCAACCTCTCAGCTAGTTATGCAAAATGCAGAAGACACTCTGAGCCAGATTCGTCATGCCGATGCAGAAGCGAAAAACGTTAGAAAGATATCTACTGATAACAAGAACACCATTGAGGTATTGGCACGTGATGTTGAAGACGCAGCAGAAGTTATCAACAAGTTGCATCATGACAGTGCCAGCATTGGCGGCATTCTAGATGTTATTCGTGGCGTCGCCGACCAAACTAACCTGCTTGCGCTAAACGCGGCTATTGAAGCTGCACGTGCTGGTGAGCAGGGCCGAGGCTTCGCGGTAGTTGCCGATGAAGTAAGAACCCTTGCCAGCCGCACTCAAGAGTCTACGCAAGAAATTAATGCCATGATTGAGGTGCTACAAGCGGGTGCAGAGCGCGCAGTATCAGTAATGAATCAAGGTAAAGAGCAAACCGCAATTTGTGTGTCGCAAACAGAAAAGGCAACACAAGCGCTAGATATGATTTCTGACGCGGTACACAACGCTCATGATGTCAGTAGTCAAATTGAGCAGTCTGCTCGCGAACAAAATACTGTGTCTCAAGAAATCAGCGAGAAGTTAGAGACTATTGTAGGCATTGCAGAAGAAACAACTTCGGGTGCACAACAAACCTCAGACTCTAGCCAAGAAGTTGCAAGATTAGCTGATGAGCTTCAGCAATCTATTCGCAAGTTTAAGGTATAATATAAAATTCATCACACTATCAAAAAAGGCGCCATTGGCGCCTTTTTACTTTTGAGCAATAAATTATTCAAATAGCGCGTGGTGAAGGTCTTTAACCACACTATTGCTGTCTTCTTCATTAACAAGAAAAGACAGGTTATGTGGGTTGGCGCCAAAACAAATCATGCGCAAATCAAAATCGGCAACGGCTGCAAATATCTTGCTTGATACGCCAGTCGCCTTTTGCATGTTATTACCTACCACAGTCACTAGATCATAGCCGCGCTCTACTTGAACATCACAAATAGTCTCGAGTTCAGCTATAGTTTCATTGTTAAGCCGCTGAGCAACAGAATTTGCAGGGTTATCTAGTGTAAAGCTCACTGAGATTTCTGAGGTTGTGACCAAGTCTACACTCAAATTGTGCTTGGCTATGATACCAAAGACCTGTTGTAAGAAACCCTGTGCGTACATCATTTTGGGCGTCTTAACGGTTACCATGACTTGTTCTTTACGTCGTGTGATAGCGCGATATGGCGGCTCATTTTCGCAATCCCGCTTGATCCAAGTACCACCTTTCTCAGGCTCTTTGCTTGAACCAACAAACACTTGAATATTCTTACGCAGTGCAGGCTCCATAGTGGCAGGGTGAAGTACCTTGGCACCAAAAGTTGCCATTTCTGCGGCTTCTTCAAAGCTTAGTTCAGGTAATGGGCGGGCCGCAGGTGTAATACGCGGGTCAGTGGTATAAACACCAATAACGTCAGTCCAAATTTCACAGGTTTGTGCGTCTAACGCTTCTGCAAGCAATGCCGCAGTAAAGTCAGATCCCCCTCTTCCGAGAGTGGTTGTACGCCCTTCTTCATCGGCGCCAACAAATCCCTGAGTAACTACAACGGCATGAGCTAATTCTGGTTTGAGTAGCTGTGTTGCTAGCGCTTCAATCTTATCTAACTGCGGAGAAGCTGCACCAAATTCGCTATTTGTGCGTAGTACCTTACGAACATCGAAGTTCATTGCGTTGGTGTTCATTTCACCGAGTACTGCACTAAACAGTAACGATGACATACGTTCACCCATTGAAAGTAATTGGTCCTTTAAATCACTTCTGTGCAGAACTTCCTCATGGAAAGCGAGTTCTTTAACTTCGTCGAGTAAACTATTTAGCTTCGGCTCAACGGAAGACTTGTCTTTCAATTCGTTGAGTATCGACAATTCAATATCGACAATCGCTTGGCATGTTGATTCTATTTCTTGTTGCGTCATTGGCGTGTGAGCCAAGCTCACTAAGTGATTAGTCACTCCCGCAGAGGCGCTGACAACAACAATACGCGTAGTTTCACTACTACTTACAATGCGTGCGCAATTCTGCATTGCGCTGTAATTAGCAACACTAGTACCGCCAAATTTGGCGATAGATAAAGCATTTGACACTGTGTAACTCCTGTAACGAGAAGTGTTGTATCTGAATCTATTGAGCATTCAGATAACAGCTACTACTCATTACCAACTCATTTAACGTTAATTCGGTCGCCAACACTGACCTTGTGCTCGGCAAACCACCCTTGATTCATTTCCAACGCGTACAGTACCTTTTTCGACGACCCCACGGTTGTTAGGCTGTGTGGTGTTAAAGGTTTTATATCTGTAATTACGCCATTTCTGTCGATAAATGCTACATCCAAAGGAATATTGGTATTTTTCATCCACATACCAGCAAACTTTTCATGGTCAAACTTGAAAAACATCCCGCAATCACCACAAAGTTGAGTACGGAACATAAGTCCTTGTCCTCGCTGCTCGAAACTTTGCGCATATTCTACTGTGTATTCTTGCTCGGCAATTTCCAACGTTATCTGGTCAAACTCCACGCCACCGAGTGGATTCGCACAGGCGAAGGTAACAATAGATAACAAGATCACCGCGATGAAACTTAACTTAGCCATTCGACTGTCCTTTTTCGTTTTATTATTCCGCATCAGTATAAAAAGCGGCTGTGTAGTTTATACGCGAACTCAGTGAATATTCAACGCTGTATTTCGCATAAAAATTTAAGTAAAGCCCATACAAAGAAAAAAGCCCCAAACACTGTTGGGGCTTTCACAACGAATGTTACCAGTTAACCATTAGCTAACTGTTTTCACTGCCACATCTGGTGTGAACTTAGGCGCTACACTTAAGTCTTCAGACGGTGGAGCAAACTTAGTTAGGTCAATGCCTTCAACCGCTGCTTTGTATTCTTCCATGGTTGGGAAGCGACCAAGAACTGTTGAAAGTACTACAAGCGGTGTAGAACCTAGTAGTGATTCACCTTTCTTCTCGTCTGAGTCAGCAACAACACGGCCTTGGAACAAGCGCGTTGACGTAGCAATAACCGTATCACCCGGCTCCGCTTTTTCTTGGTTACCCATACAAAGGTTACAACCAGGGCGTTCTAGGTAAAGAATATTGTCGTACTTAGTACGAGCAGCTTCTTTTGGCTTGTCATCGTCGAATTGGAAACCAGCGTATTTAGCCAATACTTCCCAATCACCCTCAGCCTTTAGCTCATCAACGATGTTGTACGTTGGTGGAGCAACAACTAGCGGCGCTTTAAACTCAACACTACCGTTAATTTTTTCTAGGTTACGTAGCATTTGTGCAATGATTTGCATATCGCCTTTGTGAACCATACAAGAACCGACGAATCCTAAGTCTACTGGCTTACCATCGTAGTAAGATACTGGACGAATAACGTCGTGGGTGTAGCGCTTAGATACATCTTCGTTATTTACGTCTGGGTCAGCGATCATTGGCTCTTGGATTTGGTCAAGGTCAACCACTAACTCAGCGTAGTACTTCGCATTGTCGTCTGGTGCTAGTGCAGGAACTTCACCTGACTTGATTTCAGCGATACGCTTGTCAGCAAGTGCGATAAGCCCTTGAAGCATTTTCGCTTCGTTGTCCATGCCCTTGTTGATCATGATTTGGATACGGCTCTTAGCAAGCTCAAGTGACGCTATCATGGTCTCGTCGTTAGAGATACAAATAGACGCCTTCGCCTTCATCTCTGCTGACCAGTCAGTAAAGGTAAACGCTTGGTCGGCCAGAAGCGTACCGATTTGAACCTCAATAACACGACCTTGGAACACATTTTCGCCAGCAAATTGCTTAAGCATTTGCGCTTGCGTAGCGTGAACAACATCACGGAAGTCCATGTGTTCTTTCATGCTGCCTTTAAAGGTCACTTTTACAGACTCTGGAATAGGCATTGCCGCTTCACCCGTTGCTAGCGCAAGTGCTACCGTACCTGAGTCGGCACCGAAGGCTACACCTTTAGACATACGAGTGTGAGAGTCACCACCAATGATGATCGCACGGTCATCAATGGTAATGTCGTTTAGCACTTTGTGAATAACGTCGGTCATTGAGTGGTAAACACCCTTAGGATCACGTGCAGTGATTACACCGAAGTTGTTCATGAATGACATTAGCTTTGGAATATTCGCTTGAGCTTTTTTGTCCCACACCGATGCGGTGTGGCAACCAGACTGGTATGCACCATCAACAATAGTTGAAATCGTTGATGCAGCCATTGCTTCAAGTTCCTGACAGGTCATTGGGCCAGTAGTGTCCTGAGAACCTACAATATTTACCTTAACGCGAACGTCTGAACCTGTGTGTAAAGGAGTATCAGAAGACACACCTACTGCATTTCGGTTGAATATTTTTTCAACCGCAGTAAGGCCTTGACCTTCAATTGAGATTTCTTTTGACGGTGCATAAACCTGAGCAGCATCTACGCCTAATGTTTCCGCGGCAAATGTTTGAAGTTTTTTACCGAAAACTACCGCGTAAGAACCACCCGCCTTCATAAATTCAACTTTTTGTGGCGTGAAGGCATCAGACACATCAACCAACTCTTGGTCACCGTTGTAAAGCTTCTTCGCTTTAGTGTCGATAGTAAGCACGGTACCAGTTGCTACAGAATACGCTTCTTCTAGCACTGGGTCGCCATTTTCGTCACGAACCACTTCACCGTTTTCGTCGGTTTTCTTAACCCAGTTTTTAAGGTCAAGACCAATACCGCCAGTTACACCTACAGTCGTAAGGAAGATAGGTGCAATACCGTTAGTACCCGCAACCACTGGCGCAATGTTGATGAACGGAACGTATGGGCTTGCTTGTTTACCCGCCCAAAGTGCAACGTTGTTAACACCAGACATACGTGAAGAACCAACACCCATGGTACCTTTTTCAGCGATAAGCATAACTTTCGCGTCTGGGTGCTTTTTACCTAGCTCAACAATTTCTTGCTGTGCTTCTGGGGTAATCATGCACAGGCCGTGAAGCTCACGGTCGGCACGAGAGTGCGCTTGGTTACCTGGAGAAAGTAAGTCAGTTGAAATATCACCTTCAGCGGCAATGTAAGTAACAACGTCGATTTTTTCTTCGATGTCAGGTAGCTTGGTAAAGAACTCAGCTTTGGCATAGCTCTCAAGAATATCTGTGCAGATTGGGCAGCCTTTCTTGTACGCTGCTTCAAGACGAGCTGTGTCAGCATCGTATAAAAATACTTGTGTTTTTAGAACTTCAGCCGCCTGCTTAGCCGTATCAACATCGCTACCGTCGATTACTAGGTCTAGTAATACTTCAATAGACGGACCACCTTTCATGTGAGAAAGCAATTCAAAAGCAAACTCAGGAGTAATCTCTGCTACCGTTTCTTCACCTAGAATGATTTGCTTCAGGAACTGCGCTTTTACGCCCGCTGCGCTTGTAGTACCTGGAAGGGTATTGTAAATGAAGAAATTTAGTGAATCTTCTCTGTGCTCGTTGCCTGTGTCTTTGATTTGAGCAATGATTTCTGACAAAAGGTCAGCGCTGTCGATTGGCTTTGGATGTAAACCAAGATCCTTCTTACGGGTCTCGATTTCTGCCATGTAATCTGAATACAAACTCATATATCTCTCTCGGTCTTGTTTGTTATACACATGAAAAGGTTGAAATTATATTACCTGATTTTGCCCTTTCAGGTAATCACTATAAATTCCGTGCTTTATTTAACGCACGAATATTATCTAAACGATATAAGACCATGGTGTGTATCTTACACTTCGCATTAGGTCTACAAATATCAAAAAATAAATTAAAATTCAAAAAGTTAAACCAAAAACAGAGTAAAAATTCACGCTCACTATATACAATATAAGCTTGATATGAACGAGACATTTCTCGTTTTGGGTTATGGTAGGTATTTCTTGAAATTATGGTCGTACCAGTTCAAAAAAGCACCTATTTTGAGTATTAGTGCAGTATAGCTTGTTATCTCGTATTTTTAAGGGTTTTTACTCGCAATTTTACCCTTCTATAAGCACTGTTAATAAGTAGGAATAAAGCAACACGTATGTTAATAAAACGTTATTACTGATAGCGTAGTGACAAGACAATTCATTGGAATTATTTATGATTACTTACCCTACAAATGTTGAATGTTTAGCCGACTATATCGAACTTACTTTAAAAAAGTTTGCAAATAAACCCGCCTATACCGCACTGGGTCAAACCATGACATTTGCCGAAATAGATCAAAGATCAGAAGCTTTGTCACGATACCTCATCCACGAAGTGGGATTAAAAGCGGGCGATCGCATTGCTATCCAGTTACCCAACTTAATCCAGAACCCGATTGCTGTCTACGGTGCGTTACGTGCTGGCTTAGTAGTTGTAAATACCAACCCCCTTTACACCGAGCGAGAGATGCGTCATCAGTTCACTGATAGCGGTGCTGTTGCTCTGGTTATTCTGAGTGATCTTTACCCCAAATTTGACGCTATTAAAAATGACACTGGCATCCAAACCGTCATTACCACCTCCGCCACAGAATTGTTGATGCCCAACACTGCCCCCGATGGGCTATCACTGAGTCATGCGATAGATGTTGGGAATACGTTACCCCCTGTGAAGCGTACTCCAACCAAACTCGACGAACTTGCTATGTTGCAATATACAGGCGGTACTACCGGAGTATCGAAAGGCGCAGCGTTAAGCCATAGAAATGTGTTGAGTAACAGCATTCAAACGTTAGACCGGCTAGGCGCTCACTTTAAAGAGGGCGAAGAAATTCTTATTTGTCCTTTGCCCCTTTACCATATCTATGCGTTCACCGTTTGTATGATTACGCTCTTTGCCAAGGGCAGTCATATTGTACTTATTCCAAACCCAAGAGATATTGACGGCTTTATCAATGCACTCAAGCCTCATGTCTTCACCGCGTTTGCCGGTATCAATACCTTATTTGTCGGTTTAGGTAGGCATCCTGAGTTTCAAAAGCTCGACTTTTCAGGCTTAAAGCTAACCATGTCTGGAGGCACAGCACTTACTCAGGGCGCAGCAGCATTATGGAAAGAGGTGACCGGAAATATGATTACCGAAGGTTATGGCCTTTCCGAAACTGCACCAGTGCTTTGCTTTAACACGCCAGGTTCAGAGGAGCTTGGTACCGTAGGTTTACCCTTGCTAGAAACTGAAATTGCGCTGTTAGACAGCAACGACAGCCCAGTGGCACATGGCGAGCCTGGTCAAATTGCAGCTCGAGGTCCTCAGGTGATGCTAGGCTATTGGAACCGAGATGACGAGACAGCCAAAGTAATGACAAAGGACGGTTTTTTCAAAACCGGTGATATTGGTGTTATTGAGGCCAGTGGCGCAATAAAAATTGTCGACCGACTCAAAGACATGATTCTTGTGTCTGGTTTCAATGTCTACCCAAATGAAGTTGAAGACGTGTTGACTGCGCATCCAGCCATTGTTGAAGCAGCTGTCGTCGGTAAAACCGATGAGAAAACGGGCGAAAGAGTGTGCGCTTATATCACTGTATCGGAACCACTAGATACAGAGACAATTCTCTCTCATTGTAAGCAACTACTTACAAACTATAAAATGCCCAAAGAGATTAAAATTTTAGAAGAGTTGCCTAAATCTAGCGTGGGTAAAATTTTACGCAGAGAGCTGCGGACAGCATAACTTCCCTGGGATGAACTGCAATTATAGGTTGCAGTTCATCTTTCATTCACCACAAACCGTATTTCTTCCTCGACGCTTCGCTTGATAGAGTGCAAGGTCCGCCTTTTTATACAGCTCATCATAAGTCGCGTTTTGCATGTTGCCTGATGATACACCTATGCTAATAGTAATTTTGCAATCCACCGAAAATGTCATTTCTTCTACGGTTTTTCGTACTTTATCGGCAAACGCCAGAGCTTCGGTTTTTTCAGTGTTGAGTAGAAGAATAGCGAATTCCTCTCCCCCTAGACGTGCGACAAAATCGCCTTCGCTACATAATGATGTGAGCTGATTTGCCAAAGTAATCAGTACTTCATCACCAACGTCGTGACCATGGGTGTCATTGATGTGTTTGAAGTGGTCGATATCTAAAAGTAAGAAACCAATATTCACTGACTGTCCAAACCTGTTAGAAAGCTTAGTATCGAGATATCGCCGATTGCCTACGCCAGTTAGGTAATCTGTTTGTGAAGAGATAGTCAGCGCATGATTGGATTCCTGAAGACTCAACAATTTATGCTTTCTTAGCCGCAATGCCAAAATGAGTACAATACAAAACAGTGATATTACTACAGACGTAAATAAATAAACCGACGCAAGGCGGGAATCTCGCTCTTGCTGAAGCAAAGCTTCCTGCAACTTAATAACGTCGCGCTCCACTTTTAACTGGCTTTCTAACTTTTGAATGATTCCATTTTGCGTCAGTGGTTGAATGGTATTTCTTCGCTCAATATATTCGGCTTGAACAACAGCGGCTGCCTCATAATTTCCCAATTTAAGCTCTAGTTTGGCAAGGTTTTCGTAGAGCGCCATTTCACTCTCTACAGAGGTTTTTCCTCTTACGTTAGCTATTCCCTCTCGATAAACCGTTAACGCTTGAGCGTAGTTTTCCATAACCGCATGTAGTTCGGCCAGCCCTAGATAGGCTCCCGCTATTGCTTGCGGATAAGCGCCACCACGGGGATCATCGATAACATATTCATACAGCTCAATTGCTTGCTGGTAGTTTCCTATTTTGTGATGAGCATGAGCCAAATTTACAGTCGCCTCGCTGTATGTGAAATCACTTATCGTGTCTTTTTGGGCGAGTACAGACCTAAGTATTCGCAATGCCTTTTCCGTATCACTCCCTTTCAAATAAGACACTGCTAAACCGACAGTTGCATTCATTTCCATCTCAACATCATTGATCGATCGATTGATGAATATCGACTTTTCGAAATAATTGGCCGCTTCTCCATAATCCCGTTGTGAGTTAAGTACATTCCCTAAGTTGTTGTATACCATCGCTAGGTCAGAGGGATGAGCACTGAGCTTTGCAAATTTTAATGCTTCGATGTAAAACTTCATGGCACTGTCGTAATCGACAGTCAATTCATAGAAAACTCCCATAGCGCGGTAGCAAATCGATAACAGGTGTGGGGTGCCGGTAATTTCAGCTACGCTAACAGCTTGGGTTAGGTACCCAAAAGCAGCATCATTGTTCCCCAAGTACATACTCGACATCCCCATTATGCGAAGTGCGATTGCACGATTCAAATCATCGTGAATATCGAGTGTCAAAGGAATGGACTGCGAGGCATAGTACTCAGCTTGCTTGGGCTCAGAGTAAAGGTAGTGCGTGCCGAGTGCGTTGAATATTTCTATCTTTTTCGATACTGAAAGGGAATTGTCTGCAAGTTCAGCTTTGAGCGAATCGACGCCAGAACTTTGAGCAAAAGAAGAGGAAGAAAAAAAGACAAATAATGCAATAACACCCGTTCGATACAGCATCTACACCTAATAATGTTTATGTTTTATACAAACGATATTAAGCGATTATTGGACGTTCGACAATATAACGGTAAGTTAAGTAGAAGAAATAATTGTCTTTATATGAAATGCTTAGAGCGCTAGAGAGCACCACTAAAATACCTACACTCCTTGAGTTTTGCCCTATTCAGGGTTAATCTACCGCCCAAAATTGTTATGTTATATCATTTCCACAATTAAGAGGCTTAACGTGAAACACACACTTCCTAAGTTTACCCTTGCCCCCTTGGCTCTGGCCTTAAGCACGCAAGTTGGCTTTGCCCAAACCACTGAGACCGATAGTACAGATATTGAAGTTGTTACTGTGGTTCAGTCAAAACAAGCGTATCAGGGCGATTTTACTCGCTTAGAAACACCTCAAGCCGAGCTAAAACTAGACTCAGAAACGTTAAAAGACTTCGGCGCTATTGATCTTACCCATGCCCTTGACTTATCAGCATCAGTTGCACGTCAGAATAATTTTGGTGGACTGTGGAATAGCTTCGCTATTCGCGGATTTGTAGGCGATGAAAACTTACCAAGCAACTACCTAGTCAACGGTTTTAATGCCGGTCGTGGTTTTGGCGGTCCTCGTGATTTATCAGGCATAGAATCGGTAGAAGTACTAAAAGGGCCAAGAGCTGCGTTATTTGGCCGAGGTGAACCAGGTGGAACAATAAACCTTGTCACTAAGCGACCTACCTTTGATGAGAGTGGTGAGTTTAGATTATCTGTAGGAAGTTGGAGTCGCTATCGTACCGATGTAGATTACACAACACCCGTATCTGATGACGTGGCCATAAGACTCGTTGGCTTTTTTGAAGACGCAGAGAGCTTTCGCGATACGGTAGAAACCACAAAGCATGGTTTCAGCCCATCCATAGCATGGCGTATTAGCGACGATAGTCAATTAACCTATGAGCTGGAATACAGCAACCAAGAAATCCCATTTGACCGCGGTATCGTTGAAATCAATGGTGATTTAGACGTACTTCCAGCAAGTCGTTTTTTGGGTGAGCCGGGCGATGGCCCCATTGAAACAGAAGTACTAGGGCATCAGATAGAGTTTCAGCATGACTTTAATGGTAATTGGAGCGGCCTCGTTGGCGTTAACTTCAGAGATACGTCTCTGGAAGGTTTTGCCACTGAGAATGGTTTTGGTAGTGTTAGCGAAGACGGCGATTTCAGCCGTTTCCGTAGATATCGTAAATACGATGCCACCTACTATGTTTTGCGTGCAGAACTGAGTGGTGAGTTTGAAACAGCTGGTCTAACTCACCGTATTATTCTGGGTGCCGATAAAGACGAATTCGAAAATGACCAGTTCTTCCTTCGTGTACGTGATGGGCAAGGTGGCAGTGTCAGTCAAAGCATCAATGTATACAACCCTGTATATGGCAGCTATGAGCTACCAGAGCCTCTACCCAATACAGACAGAGTAGAAACTCAAGAATCTTTTGGTATTTATGTACAAGATCAAATCAGTATAACAGACAGCTTCGATGTTCGACTTGGTGCGCGTTTTGATGATTACAAACAGGAACTTGTGAACCGACGTTCTGATCCCTACTCGATTACCGAACAAACTGAATCTCGTTTAAGCCCTCAGTTAGGCTTAGTGTTCAAGAGCTCTGAAAACTTGTCTTTCTATGCGGTTTACGGAGAAAACTTTAGACCACTCTCTGGCACCGATAAAGACGGTAATGGCCACGAACCAAATCAATCAACATCGATTGAAGCGGGAGCAAACTTCCTACTTAACAAGGGTAACATTCAAGGTACGGTAGCATTATTCAATGTTAAGCAAGACAGTATCCTGGTGGTAGATGACGTAAATACCTTTACCACCGCGGCGATTGGTGAAGCCGAGAGTAAAGGTGTAGAAGTGGATATTGTTGGAAATATCAAAGACGACCTGAGTGTTTGGTTTTCATACGCTTACACAGACGCCGAAACAAAAAATCAATTCTTTGATGCAAACTTTGGTTTTGATGTAGAGCCGGGTAGCCCACTATTAAACGTACCAGAACAACAACTAACGCTTCAGTTAGTACAGGAACTACACATTGGTGGAGCCCCAATGTCATTGGGTGGTGCCATAGTTCACGTAGGTAAGCGAAATGGTTTCTTTGGTGCGGACTTTGAGTTACCGAGCTACACCACGGCAAGACTGTTCTCTACCTACGAGCTTACACCAGAAATCGAACTTCGATTAGAGGTAGACAACTTATTCGATGAACGTTATTACCCAAATTCATTCTCTAATACTTGGGTACAACCTGGCACACCAAGAAACTTTACATTGTCAGCATCGTACAACTTCTAATACGCCTAAGTTAACCTGTCGCGGTTAGCCATAAAGCTAGCCGCAACTTCCCACCGTTTATCAAAAGGCGGATACGAAAAAGCCGCTTTAAAAGCGGCTTTTATCACAACGTTAGAAAGCGTACTACTCTGCGTCTAATTCAGCAGCTAATCGCTCTGCCTGATCTTTCTCAGACTGAACAAATTGCTTCCACTGGCGAGCCATTGCACGACTTTTGTCGTGTGCTTCTGCTTCAGCCAATTGATTCAACGCCAAGGCATATTGCTTCATATTATAAAGTGACATGCCTTTTATCAAGTAAACCAAACCAGGGTTGCGCAACTCACCTTTTTCAATGGCGCGGTCAGCCGCTTCAATAGCTTCTTCGAAACGTTCTTCGTTCAGAAGAATTTGAGCCACTTGCGCGTCTATCTCACCATCTTCAGAAAGCTCTGCTGCCTGCATCATTACCGGAATGGCTTTGTCTTGCTCTTTTGCTAGTGTCCAGCTTTGACCAAGGAACTTAAGGTTTCTTAAGTTTGATTCAAGCACACCATCATTCATTGCTTGTTCCATCAGCAATGCACCCTTGAATGGCGCACGATGGTAGTAATAAAGCTGTGCTAAGTTGAAGATATCTGCCGCTGACTGAATGTAACCCTGCTGATAAGCAGATTCCATAATTGCCAACTGCTTACGCTCTTCACCTAATTCACCATACATACCTGCCAACTGGATCCAATATTTAGGTTCGCTGTATAGTTTCACAAGCTTCACAAGTACATCTTTTACTTGCTCTGGCTGCTTTAACTCGTAGAAAATCGCACGCTGAAGAATCAACCATCCTTCATCAGGCAACATGCCTTCCGCTTCGTGTTCTACTATGGCTTGGGTTATCCAATCTCGCGCTTCTGCATACTGTTTGTTTTGGTAATATGCTTGAGCTTTCAATACTTTATTTTTAGGTGGAATAACACCAGTATTGATGGCTTCCCAACGCTCCAAAAACTCGATAGTGCGGGAATAGTTACCCTGCATTAGGTGAAGCTGGGCAAGACTAAACAAGGTGGTCATCTCAAATCGTTCGGGAATAGGTTGTTGATCAACTACCTTTTCGAACGACTCAAGGGCCATATCGTAATCTTCGTTGTTGTAATAAATAAAGCCAAAGAAGTTATACATCATGGCTTTTTCATAGCTATTCATTGAGCTTGATTTTTCTTCAACCTCTTTAAGAATAGCGATGGCTTCTTCAACATTACCCGCATCGTCAGCAGCAGATTGAGCACGCGCTAACTGCTCGTATACTTTTGAGCGAAGTGTAGGTACACGACGGGTGGGTCTGTCACTAGCACGTTGCTCTTGGGCCACAGCTTCTGTTGAAACAACCATTGATGGCACGGTTACCGTTGCAGATGCAATTGCAAACGTAATGGCGCTAAGTAGCTTGTTCGTTTGTTTTTTCATCATTGCGGTTACCCATCAATTTGGAAGGTGATACGGTTTTGCACACCGGAAACTTCCGTCGCTTCGCCGTTTACCACCCGTGGCTTATATTTAAACTTCATCGCAGCGTCTATTGCAGCTTGTTCGAAGATTCCCTGAGGGTTGGCTTCAACAACAATAGGGTCGCGAACTGCACCTTGTTTGGTTACCGTGAACTCAACAATAACAAAACCTTCAATACCGCGCTGTAACGCTCGACGCGGATATACAGGTGCCACTTTAACTATTGGAAGGTACTCACCGTCACCAGACTCTAGCGCAAGCCCGCCGTCCAATGAGATGTCGTCACCCACATCTGCCCCAAAGTCCATTGAGCTACCCTCGGCATTTGGCGTTGGAGAATCCATTTGCGGCTGCTCCATTTGCGGGGGTGGCTGCTCAGGCTTAGGTGGCTTCTTCGGTTTGCGATCGGTTTTCTCAACTTGTTCGTCTTGTTTCACACGAACAAAGTCAAGCACGCTTCCCTGAGGCGGTTCGGTTAGGGCACTGCCTCCCATCTTGATCAATGATTGCATCAAGAAAAACAGGCCTAACGTTATCGCAAGGGATATTACAAATGCGATTAAATATCGTGGCATGATTTAAGGCTCTTGAGCTGCGATCGAAACATCATAAACGCCCGCTGCACGAGACGCGTCCATAACTTTAATCAAGGTCTCTGTTGTCGATTTTTCATCCGCTTGGATAACAACAGTACCTTGAGGGTTTTCAGCGTGTAAGCGCTCGATGTTCGCCTGAACAGCGCGTACATCAATACGACGCTTATTGATCCAAATCTCGCCTTTATCCGAGATAGCAATCAAGATGTTCGCACGGTCTTTTTTAACCGCTGTAGCCGCTTCAGGACGGTTTACATCGATACCCGCTTCTTTCACGAAAGACGCTGTAACGATAAAGAAGATCAACATGATAAATACAACGTCCAGCATGGGCGTCATATCGATATTTGCTTCTTCCTCATCAACCAAATTTTGAAAGTGCTGCTTCATAATAAATACCTTACCTTAACGCCGGAGCATTAACGTTGAATAGACAATGCATCCTCAAGATGCGTGCGTTCTGATTTCACCATGCGGTTTAACCAAGTAGAGGCAAATACGCCTGAAAGTGCACCAACCATTCCCGCCATTGTTGGGATAGTTGCTTTTGATACACCTGACGCCATAGAACGGGCATTACCCGAACCTGAAATCGCCATTACATCAAACACTTCAATCATACCGGTTACCGTACCCATCAAACCTAGTAACGGACATAGCGCAACTAGTGATTGGATGATGGGAATGCTGCCGTTTAGGCGCATGGTTAACTCTGAAATCATTTTCTGACGAACTTGTTCCGCAAACCAAGAAGAGCGGTCGCTTCTAGCATCCCAAAGGGTTACCGCTTGCTTCTTCGCTTGTTTATGCCAAACCATCAGATACATGGCACGCTCGAGGATCAAAAGCCACATAACGAATATCAGCAGACCGATGACCAGGAGAACCTGGCCACCTGTTTCTGTGAAATCGCGAATTGCTTCCAGAAACTCGATCATGATTAGCCTCGCTCAGCGCGCTCTGCGATAACCCCAGAGGCTTGCTCTTGAAGGATATAAACAATGTTCTTACTACGGGTGTTAAGCATTGCGTAAAGTAGTGTCATTGGGATAGCAACAACAAGACCAAGTACCGTAGTTACAAGTGCAGTTGAAATACCACCTGCCATTAGTTTCGGGTCACCTGTACCGAACAAGGTAATTGCTTGGAAGGTGTTGATCATACCGGTTACTGTACCTAGTAGACCCATAAGCGGTGCAACTACAGAGATAATCTTAATAATAGTTAGGTTACGACCTAGTTTCGGTACTTCGCCAAGAATCGCTTCGGTTAAGTGAAGTTCTAGAGCTTCAACGTCAGCATTTGGATGCTCGTCACGTACTTTAAGTACACGGCCAAGTGGGTTGTTAGTCTTAACTTCTTTGCTCTTAAGCTGACTGTTAACCTTCATGCGAATCAAGCTTAGAGACACTAAACGTTCTAGCGCTAACAATAGACCGAAAGCACCAACGATAAGAATGATGTAACCTACCGGACCACCCTGCTCTACACGTTCTTGCAAGTTAGGCGCTTGAACAAGAAGACCAAGGATAGAGCCACCTGTTGGGTCGATGCCGAATTGAACTAGCTCGCCGTTTGATGCTTGTAGCTCAGCAGCAGAAGCCATATAACGGTCAGCAGGTTGACGAATAAGTTCTGAAACCGTACCAGTCACACCGTTGTATTCAAGGAATTTACCGTCTGCAACTAAAGCAAAAGGACCTACGCGAACAACGCTCTTGTTCACCTTAGCACCACCCGCTTCAACAACATCAGTAGTAAAGCTTGTTACTTTGCCTGATTCTGTCATTTCGCGCTGCATTTCGTACCAAACACGCTCAATTTCTTCAATTGAGGCAAGCTTAGAGCTAGAACCCATGCTTTGTGCCATTTCATCTAGGAATTCAGAACGGCCAGAGATTTGCGCCGAAATCATAGAGTTGTAGAATTTGTTTTTAGTGTCGCCAGCTACTTGCTGAAGTACACCAAACAATTCTTTAAGTGAGCCTAGACGAGTATCAAGCGCACCGTTAAGGTCGCCCAATTTAAATTCGTTTTCTTCAAACTGTGTTTCTAAACGCTCAGAATCAAGAAGCAACTGATCACGGCGAGCTAGTGTTTCACGCAAAATACGCTCTTGTTCGCTACGCTGTGCAATGAAATCTGCTTCGCGTTGTTTGTTCTGTTCTGACTGTGCGAATTGACCCGCTTCAAGTTGCGCGAGTAGCGCGTCTAAATCAAGTGCGCGATCGTTCGCTACCGCACCCATGCTGATGCTCAGCGCTGCTAGACCAACAGCAATACGTTTTACTGTATTAAACATTCTCATCAACCTCTTAGTCCGTAATAGCCACTGGCATCATTAACAAATCTGGCGCTAGCTGCTTCTTAGCCATGCGTAACCCTTTAGTAATTTGAGTACGGTAGCTGCTGTCTAGCTCTTCCCATTGACGGGTTTGCTTGTTCCAAACACCTTGAAGACTAGCGTCGCGAGTTTGGTACATAAGTGCAGTACGGCCTAAGCGTAAAAACTCAACGTCACGCTCTTGACCATTGATAGTGTGGATACCGCTGTAGGCTTCCATAGTACGGCCGTAATCCATCTCAATTTGATACGCTTCCATTACACGACGGAATTTCTCAGATGCTGCTACATCAGCGCGATCCATCATAGACTTAAGATCTGCAATGCGGTCTGTACGCTCTTGAGGAAGGAATGGAACGTCCAATGCGATGAACTGTTCAAGACCATCAATCATACGAAGCATAAGTGGAGTGATTTGACGCTCAACCACAGATACTTCATCGATCGCTGCATTTAGGTCGGCCATTTCTTGTTCTTGATTGTTAATCTGGCGACCTAATTGGCCGTTATAAACTTCAAGACCTTCAATTTCTTTCATCAACGTTTTGAACTGTTGTAGTTTGTCATCAATTTGATCAGTGATGCCGTTGATGGTTTCCTGCGAACTTGCAGCAGATTCATTGATTTGTGCTGCCGAATCGACAACGGGTTTTAAGACATCATCGTCTTGTGCGAGCGCTGGGGCCGCAGCGAGCGTACCTGCAACAAGCAAAGCATTGATAAGCTTCATACGTTCAAACCTTTAAAGTTAAAAGAAACCGGACTTTTCCGACTATAAAATTCTGCGCGTAGGATAGGGATTTTCTATGACAGTTTTATTACATGACTGTCATAAAACTTTTGAACTGATTAAAGTGCATAAGATCAAAAAAGGCCGCGATGGCGGCCTTCTTAATAAGAGGTTGATTAGAAATCGTATTTAAACGAAACCCTAAAACTTGTACCTCGTGTTTCAGACCTTAACAACGTGTCTTCGAAAGAAATTTCTCTATCTTCACCAAGTACATTCTGTACTCTAAATGTGACAGTGCTATTAAAGTCAGGATAGTACTTGTAGACCACGTCGAGTGAGTGGAATGGCTGCTCAAAGCTGTCATCGAATCCGTCGATACCAGCAATAAGAATACGCTCACCAAATACGTTATACACAACAGAAGCTGAGTGTTCACCGTTGTCTGAGTCAAAGCCCAACTGCAAGTTTAATACGTATTCCGAGTGACCTGTCATACGGCGTACTTCATTCGTGATTGCCGCAGAAACCCCGGTTTGTTCAACAATGTTCTGACGGTCTAACACGATTTCAGAATCACTGATTGTGACGTTACCTGTAACAAACAAGTTATCCCAGATACCCGTACCAATGAACTCTAAACCCTGAAGGAATTCAACTTCCACACCGTACACTTCACCAGATTCAGCATTAGCAATACGGATAAGTGGAGGACCATCCTGTGCAGGAGACTGAACAGATTCAATAGGGTTTTCCATATCTTTGTAGAACAAACCTACAGAGACATTGTTACCCGCTTCACGATACCATTCCCAACGAACATCATAGTTAAGGATATCTGTGGTTAAAACCCCAGGTGTACCTGCAATTGGGAAATTGGTGAGTGGGTCAAGGTAAGTCGCCGCAGACACTTCACGAAGGTCTGGACGCACTACGGTTTGGCCAACACTCGCACGAAGCTGCATGTCATCTTCAAGGAAGTAAGTTACCGCTAGCGCAGGGTAGAAAGCATCTTCTTGGAACGCCAATTGTGAACGGTCATCTTCGTCGCTTAAATCAAACTGATTAGTACGAGGATCAAGTGGAGCAACCACCTGACGGAAGTCTTCCCAGCGCACACCACCCGTGAAACGCCACTTGTTGTCGTAGAAGAAATCAGCTTCAAAATAGTAAGCATCTATCTTTTGACCAGCAACGTAATCATCACCTGCAATGGTTGTATCGCGAATAAGCGGACGACTCGACAAGCTGATTGTATCAAGTACCGAATCACTAAAGATTTCACCGAAATCGCTGCCTGCAAGAATAGAGCGATCTTCAACACCCAAGGTATTAATGTCGAAACGGCGGTTTTCCGCAGTACGTGTTTTAGTTACAAAACTCGCGCCTACTTTGAATTCCGTTTCCCATTTACCAAACATAGTTGGGTAGGTTACGTTATAACCAAAGTTCTCTAAGCGATCGTGTAGATTTTGGAAGGTATAACGAGCCGCAGTTTGCGCATCCGCTAAACCCATTTCCGTATCTAGGTCGAAAATACCGTCTTCATTCGCGTCTTGAATAACAAAGCGCGTATTAAAGTTACCTGGTGCATTACGCACTGAACGGCCCAGTGAGTATGTCCAATCAACTCCCATAAAATTGAGCTCTGGGAAGGTATGCATACCTTTAATCTGATTGGTGTACAAAGTACGTTCTTCGTATTGCACGTCGATATCACGGATACGAAGACCTTCAGCAATACTCAAGTTCTCGGTATTACCGAACATTTCGCGAACTTCATCACGGGTGTCGTTCAACGCAATGATACTGTAGTCAACGCGGTGGTTACGGTTGTAATCCACACCCATAGTCAACAAGGTTGACCATGTCACAGTTTTTTCCGTGCCGCGAATATCATCGAAGAAGCGAACATTTACAATGCTATCGCCCACTAAGTCTGGGTCTTGTAGCTCGTATTCTTCACTCGCACGGGTCTGCGTAGAATAGCGAGATGTCAAAAGGAAACCAAAACGCCAGTCATCGTCGTAATCGTAACTGTCTCCGAAAGCGACGTTAAAACGCATATCAGGATCAGCACTTTCTTCAAACGTACCATAGTCACGTTTGATACCTTTAAACAACTCAAGTGCGTCCGTAGGCTCTAGGTCATCCAAAAAGTTTTTGCTGTCCCAACGCTCTTGGATTTCTGCAGATACCGCACGATTGCCGTCATCTTCACCAAACCAATCACGATCGCCACCTTCATAAGCGATGACATCGCCAGTGGTTTCAGAATCAATACCCAGTGCAGCAGAGACATTGAAAACTCTCTGAGTTGGAATAGATTTCAAGCGAATATCAACGTTACCACCACCGAATGCCGCAGGCATAGAAGGTGAATATGACTTCTGGACCGCAAGGCTCTCAATGATACTTGCAGGGAATAAGTCTAACGGGATTACGTTACGGGTTGGATCCGGGCTAGGTACAATTGCGCCGTTAAGCTGAGTTGATGAATAACGTTCACCCAGACCACGTACGTAAATGAATCGACCATCTACAAGAGTCAAACCTGTTACACGGCGCAATGCGCCCGCTGCATCACTATCACCTGTGCGGGAAATCTGTTCCGCGCCCATAATGTCAGCAACAAACGCTTGATTTTTACGTTCTTCCATAACGGCCGTAGCTGTACCCTTTAATCGAGTACCTGTTGCTACCACTTCTTCTATCACATTGTCTTCGTCAGACTCTTGTGCATAACCAGTGGCGGCTGGAAGCATCATGCCCATAGCAACGGCTAAAGTGATGGGTTTTAGAAGAAACCTGTCAGCAGGTCTGTTCATAATTAACCTCTTTGAAAGCGAATTTCTCTCACGATTAAAAAACCGTGTATTACAAACTTGAAAGCAAGTACGCCACTCGCGCAACGTACTTGCTTAATCGCAGGTTAGAAGTGCGGGGTCTTACTCAAGACCAACTGTCCAGCCAGCTGTCCAGTCGTTATCTGCATCTTTAACCGCACCTATAAAGTCAACTGACATAAAGAAGCTGTCGATAGCTGATACATCGGTCGGTGCTGTAGCGTCTACTGTGTAGATACCGTCTAGTACTGTTGCAGTATTATCTAACAAACTGTTACCCGTTTGCGCTGTGAACCATGCTTCTTGGTTGAAGTCACCAGAGTCTTTGATGTTCTCAGCACAGGCTAGCACTGAAGATTCAAAAGTAAGCTGAGTGGTATTGGTACCGTCCATGTTAGCTAGTAGCGTAGTGTCACCGTCGCTCAAGTCAGCTTCGAAACACTCACCCATGCCAGCTGGGCCAGTTACTACGAAGTTGTATAGTTGAGCGTTAGTTTGGTCGCGAAGTAGAACACCTTCAGAGTCAGCGTCAGCAGTATCGAATGCATTACCGATAACAGTCATGTTAGCAACCATTGGGTTAGAGAAGTCAGTACCTTGACCACCATCACCGTCACCTTCAATCGCGCGGTTAGCATCTGAGTTGTCATCAGCGTGCTTAACGATAACGAACTGAAGCTTACCTTGGTAACCGTTGTCCCAGTCTACTGAATCATCTTGAATACCAGTTAGCGCAACATACTTAAGGTTAACTGCACCACCGAAGAACTCTACGCCGTCATCTGCGTTTTTGTGTACTTGTAGGTATTCAACAACAGTACCAGAACCAACACCACCGAATGTGATACCGTTGAGTTCGTTGTCTGGTGCGATTTCGAAACCGCCGTGCATTACACGTACATAGCGAAGTGTACCTGAACTTTCAGTGTTGTCTGTTCCACCGAATACTGCACCTTCTTGCGCACCTTCTACTTGAAGTGCACATGAAGAACCGTCTTGAGGACACTTAGTAGATTCGCCGTTACCTAGGATGATCATACCACCCCACTGACCAGCTTCACCTGCTTCTAGACCGCCAACAACGTGGTCTCTTGAAGTGAAGGTAATTGGGTCCGCAGCGTCGCCGTTTGCGTTGATTTGTGAACCTCGGCTTACTACTAGGTAGTCGTTACCAGACGCACCGTAAACTGTTACACCTGGGTCAACGGTTAGAGTTGCACTGTTCTCGTTGTCACCGCCCACAAATACTGCACCAGATAGCGCGTAGTAGTTGCCTTCAGTTAGGCGTAGATCAGAAGTAATT
>Ga0256829_1000229_pt1 | contig 66131 bp, 60 predicted proteins | sample 131447metaG_FD_185979 | JGI IMG/M metagenome (GOLD analysis project Ga0256829, IMG submission 185979) | Hydrothermal vent microbial communities from Lau Basin, Pacific Ocean - 131-447 | ecosystem: Environmental > Aquatic > Marine > Hydrothermal vents | place: Pacific Ocean: Lau Basin | collected...
AGAAGCATTTGATGCATCATATTATTTAGAACAGTATCCCGATATTCAGGCAGCGGGTGCAGACCCCTACACGCATTACATGACATTTGGCTGGAAAGAAGACAGAAATCCTGCTGCCTGGTTTAACAATCGGTGGTATAGGGAAAATATTTTTGATGATCATAAAACACCGCCGCTGAAACATTATGTAAAATATGAAAAATACCGTATTGAACCTGACGCCATGAGGGGGAAAGCGGGGTTTAATGATCTTGTTTTGACAGACCCCGAAACCTATGAGATCACGGATGATCTGCTGCTTTGTGCGCCTGCGTGTGATATTCCGAAAGTTTCCATCATTATCCCCGTATACAACCAGGAAAAATATACCCTGGCGTGCATTCAAAGCATTATTGAAAATACAGACAGGGAGATACCCTACGAAATTATAGTGATGGATGACAATTCACCCGATCCGGCTGCCCGGGAAATCAGGCATTATTTACAAAACATTACATTTGTGGTCAATGACGAAAACTGTGGATTTCTCAAAAACTGTAACAGGGGAGCCGCTTTTGCAAAAGGTGAGTATCTGCTTTTTTTAAACAACGATACCAATGTACAGCCCCAATGGCTCTCTTCACTTGTGGAACTTATTGAATCCAGTGATGATATCGGAATGGTAGGTTCCAGGCTTGTCTATCCGTCCGGCCGGCAGCAGGAAGCCGGCGGCATTGTCTGGAAGGATGCAAGCGGCTGGAATTTCGGCCGTCTGGATGATCCGAATAAGCCCGAATACAATTATGTTAAGGAGGCGGACTACCTTACGGGGGCTGCCATGATGGTTCGCACCTCCCTGTGGAAAGCAATAGGAGGATTTGACAATCGCTATGTTCCGGCATATTATGAAGATACCGATCTTGCGTTCGAAGCAAGAAAGCGTGGATACAGGACACTGTATCAGCCAAAATCGATTGTGGTACATTATGAAGGCATATCCAACGGTACAGACATTGGTGCAGGCATCAAACAGCACCAGGTCTCCAATCAGAAAAAATTTTACAACAAGTGGAAGCATGTACTTGAAAAAGAGCATTTTCCAAATGCTCAAGATGTTTTTCTGGCCAGAGACAGGTCTGCTTCTAAACGTCATCTGCTTTATGTAGACCATTATTTGCCGCACTATGACCAGGATGCCGGTTCGAAAGCAACGTTTCAATATTTAAAAATACTGTCGCAAAACAATATTCAAGTCCATTTTATAGGAGATAACTTTTACGATTATCCGGATACACCCTATCTCGATGCATTGCAGCAACTGGGTATAGAAGTTCTGCATGGAAACTGGTATGCAAACCATTGGAAAGAGTGGTTTGCAGAGCATGGCAAATATTTTGATTATGCAGTAATATCACGACCCCATATAGCCGTAAAGTATGTCGATACGATCCGTAAATACAGTGATGCGAAGATAATTTACATGGGGCACGACCTCCATTTCCTGAGAGAAGCAAGAGAATATACGGTTAAAGGTGACGGGAAGTATCTTGAAAGCAGCAGACAGTGGCAGAAAAGAGAGATGGATCTCATACACCGCTGTGATGTCTCCTATTTCTTTTCCACTGTGGAGAAAGAAGAAATTCTTCGCATTGACCCTGATGCTTCGGTAGATGTCGTGCCCCTTTATATCTATGATACATTCAACCAAAGAGAGCATACAGCAAGTGAACGTGAAGATATTATGTTTGTCGGCGGTTTTGGGCATTCTCCGAATATTGATGCTATGATATGGTTTGTAAAGGAAATATGGCCTATGATCGTACAGCAGCTTCCGGAGATAAAACTCTATATCATCGGTTCCAATGCACCGGAGGAAATAGTGGGTCTTGCAAGTGAAAATGTGATTGTAACCGGGTATGTAAACGATGAAACCCTTGATATGTTTTATGAAAAATGCAAAGTGGTGGTTGCACCGTTACGTTATGGTGCGGGTATTAAAGGAAAGATCGTCGATGCTTTGTACAAAGGAATGCCGATTGTCACGACACCGATTGGTGCTGAGGGACTGACAGGTGCCGAAAGAGCCATGCGTATAGCCGATAAACCGGAAACGTTTGCAGAGTACGTTATTGAACTTTACCGTAATGATGTTTTGTCAGACGAGTTTGCGAAAAGCGCCCTTTCGTACTGCCGGAAGCACTTTTCTGTACAGAATGCCAAAGAAAAAATGGCGCATGTATTCAATGAATTCAAGGAAGAAAAATGACCAATATCATACTGTGCGGCGGCAGCGGTACAAGACTGTGGCCTATCAGCAGGACGCTGATGCCCAAACAGTTCGTCAAACTTTTTGATGACAGGTCGCTGTTTCAACTGACTGTTGAGCGGAATGCAAAAGTATGTCAGAAACAGCTTGTTGTATCTAACACGGAACAATATTTCCTTGCATTGGATCAAATGGAAGAGCTTGGGAAAAAGAACAGCTCCTATCTGCTTGAACCTGTCGGACGCAATACGGCACCGGCTATTGCATTGGCCTGCCTGGCTTGTGAAGCGGAAGAAATAGTCTTTGTAACACCTTCTGACCATCTCATAAAAGATGAAGCGGCCTATGCAAAAGTATTGCAAAAAGCAGAAGCGCTTGCCAGAGAAAACAACCTTGTAACTTTTGGCATTACGCCGGATTTTGCAGAGACCGGCTTTGGATACATCGAAGCGGATGGTTTTGATGTCAAAGCCTTTCATGAAAAACCCGACAAAGCCACTGCTGAAAAATACCTGTCAGCCAACTACCGGAACCCGGATTCCGGAACCCGGAACACGCTCTACCTCTGGAACAGCGGCTTGTTCATGTTTAAAGCGGGATTCTTCCTTAAAGAACTGGAAAAACATGCTCCTGACATATACGAAGCATCCCAAAAAGCGTTCGAGTGTGCCAAGAAGGGAGAACAGATACGCATAGGTTATGAAGAGATGCTGGCCATCCCCGAAGAGAGCATCGATTATGCAGTCATGGAAAAATCTGAGAGTGTGAAAGTCGTGCCTGCTGACATTGCGTGGTCTGATGTCGGCTCTTTCGATGCCCTTTATGAAGAACTGCCTAAAGACGAAGACGGCAATACCCTCAATGAAAATCATATCGGCATCGATTCGCACAACAATCTTATTTACGGTACAACGCGAAAGATCGCTACGGTTGACCTTGAAGATATGATTGTCGTCGATACGGGGGATGCGCTGCTCATTTCCAAAAAAGGTTCTTCTCAGAAAGTAAAACAGGTGGTCCAAACGCTACGGAAGAACAGTCAGCTGCATCACATTCACCTTACCGCACATCGTCCCTGGGGAACCTACACGATACTCGAAGATACACCGGGCTACAAGATCAAACGTATCGTTGTCAAACCTGGGAAGCGTTTGAGTCTGCAGAAGCATTATCACCGTAATGAACACTGGATCGTTGTCAGCGGCACGGCAACGGTCAGAGTAGGGGAGACAACAAAGATCATTCGCCCCAACGAGTCCACCTACATCAAGATGGGTGAGGTGCACCGTCTTTCCAATGACGGAGTGATCCCGGTTGTGCTTATCGAAGCGCAGGTTGGGGAGTATACAGGAGAAGATGATATTGTCAGGATTGACGATGATTTTGAAAGAAAGTAGTGAAAAAAGAGAAAATGATGAAAAATATTTTATTGCATGTCCATATATTTAAAAATGCCGGTTCATCGTTTGATGATGCTCTGAGCCATTTTTTTAAAGATGCATTTGTTGATCACCGTGAAGATGAAGCGTTAAGAAAAGGGAAGATGTCCTATTTGACGGAATACTTTGACAAGCATCCGAAAATTGAAGCATTTTCAAGTCACAGTATCTATTTTATGCCGGAAAATACAGAAAAGTATTCTTTTCATCCGGTCTACTTTCTGAGACATCCGGTTGACAGGATACGGTCGGTTTACAGTTTTGAAAAAAAACAGATGCCGGCAACAACACAGGGTGCCATCAAAGCAAAAGAGTTGTGTTTTGAAGACTATGTGGCGTGGTATATGCAGGATGACGCTCCTGCAACCATTCGCAATGTGCAAACCATTTTCCTTTCCGGCGGAGGTGCGGCACCTTCAAAGATGAATGAAAAATTCACCGTTGCACTGGAAAACTTAAAACAGACACCGTGTATTGGTGTGGTTGACCGTTACGATGAGTCGATGGTGGTTTTTGAAGAGTATTTAAAAGCGTTTTTCCCGGGTATTGACCTGTCCTACATTAGAAGAAATGTGACAGACAATCGTTTTGAAGTGACAGTTGGAGAGAAAGCAGAAAAACTTCTTGATCAATTGGATGTTCCTTTGAGAAAGATTGTGCTGGAAAAGAATGCTTTGGATTTCAAACTGTATCGTGAAGCGAATGAACAGTTGGATACCAAAATAAAGAACATACCAAATTTTGCAGAGAAACTGCAAAACTTTCAGGATAGGTGTGTTCTAAGACATATAAAACAAGAGGATCATTCCCAGACGGTAACACTGCTTGAACCTCTTGTGCAGAGATCTTCAAACAATGTTAATGTGTACCTTGCTTTGGCTAATGCTTATAAACATTTGAAGCAATATAATCAATCACTGAATACTTATGAAGAGGCAATGAAGAATTTCCCCAATAATCCATGGGCGTATTTTCATCAAGCGGAAATGTATGGCTTGATGGGTGAGAAGGAGAAAGCTAAAAGACTGTTTAATATATATATTGAACAATTTAAAGAGTATGAAAATGTAATCAGGTGTTTTCTTGATGTCTAAATATATCAATATTGATTTAAAAGAACATTATTATGTGTTTGAATCCATAAATATCATCTCAAAAGAATTATCATTAGGGGTAAATAATTTATTGAAATGTATTGGTTCTAATTGTGAAGGTCTTGAGAGAAAACATGCTTCCACATATAAAATTCCAGAATTGAAAATTGCTACGACTGGGCAAGGCTATGTTTGCAGTAGTGGTTTTTTACATTGTGAATATGGCATTTTATATAGTCAGTTACAGTTTGAGAAAGAAGTGGTAGAGAATAGAATTAAAAGTGATAAAAATAGTACAGTAATTTATGCTGATAAAATAGTTCCACTACTCAGAGCAGGCGATCATATTTATGGACATTGGCTTATAGATATTTTGCCAATTGTTTGGCTCTCTAAAAGGGTTGTAAACATTACAGACTATAAATATGTAGTACGCAATAATATCCCTGCTTATGCAATAGATTTATTGTCTTATTTTGATATAGGTAAAGAGAACTTGATCTTTATAGATAATAAAACACAGTTAAAATTTGAAAATGCTCTATATATTTCTAATTTAAGATATAATCAAATACTACACCCTATGATTAAAGATTTTGCAATAGATTTTAAAAATAAGATACTTGGGAATAATGAAAGAGGCAAGCTTCAAAGTACTGGAAATAAAATTTATTTATCACGAGCTGAATGGAAGAAAGAAAATAGAAAAAAAGTACGAGATCTTTTGAATCGTAAAGAAATAGAAAATTATTTTTTAAATAAGAATTTTAAAGTTCTTTATCCTGAAAAGTATAGTTTTCAAGAACAAGTAGAATTTTTTTCTAAAACAAAATTGTTAGCCGGAGAGGATGGTTCGGCATTGCATAATTCAATTTTCATGGATGCAGGGACTGAGATTATTTGTCTTAAAGGTAAAAAAAACCATTCACTTATTCAAGCTTCACTATGTAGTGCACTTGATCAAAAAATAAGTTACATTATTGGTGATAGTGATGAAGAACCGTGTGATCGAAATTCTTCGTATTCAATTAATAAGAAATATTTAGAAATAATTTTTCATAATATTCCCTGAAAAATACATCAAAAATGATAAAATTGTAGAACAACTATAGGGAAAAGGAATATACCTTTGAAAAAAATAGTTTACTACGTGATATATGCTATGTTTCTTTTTTTTCAGCCTCTCTTGGCAGAAGATTTATCCCCTTATACCTATAAAAAAACTAATGTATTAAAACCTTTTTGGCGTAATGAACCCGTAATCGGAAGATGGCTGAGTGGTGGTCAAGGATTAATTACAATACCAAAATATATACAAGACACCTCTTTCCCCTATAAAAAAAGAGATTATAAAAAGGAGGTGCCGTTTGCAGATGGTTTGAATGTTGTTAGGTTACTTGGCGGCTGGGACTATAGTAAAAAGCGTGGAGAGCTTAATGGTCAAAAAGATGCTGATCTTGTTTATATTGAAAACAATCAATTGCGGTATCGATGGGATTTATTGAAAAAAAGACTTGACCCGTATATTTCAATGGGATATACCGACCTTACTCTTGTTTTAGACAATATCCCATGGGATTTTCCCAAAAAACCGAAACTTGGAAGAATGGGGCAGATCAATCCTCCGTACAGTATGAGCAAATGGGCAGAGTTTATAGAAGCGATGTGTAAGGCCTTGGTTCATATATACGGAAAAAAAACTGTAGAACATTTTAGATTCAGGGTTGGTACAGAGTGTCAGAGCAGGGTACGTTTTAACGGGACACTGTCAGAATATTCAGATTTGTATAGAAGTACAGTAAAAGCAGTACATAGAGTTTTGCCTGATGCTGCAATTGCTCCTTTTAACTTTGCCGGATCAAAAGGTCAAATGTATAAAGCCAATATTGATATGAAAAAATTTGTGCTTCTTTTGAATAAAAATCATCATGGTTTCAAGGAAATGATAGATTTTTTGGCTGTTTCAACGTATTATGTAGTACGAAAAAAGCATAAAAGAAACATCAAGAAACTGCTTGATGCCAGAACTGTCGCAAATCGAAAATATTTTAATTCTTTGTTTGAAACCATGGGTCAAGTTGTCCCAAAAGAGATACATGAATTTGGTATTTTAAACTATACTCTTCCGGGGATAGAATCTGATGAACCTGGTGTCAGGGGTACTGCCTGGCGAATGTATATGATCCAGAATATGATGGAAAACAATATTAGCAGGTTGTATCACTGGGAAACCTTTGATCAAATTGGTAAAGACAAGTATTTATTGAAAGGAAATGGATGGCTTTATGCGGTGTTGGATCAGTTGGCAGGAGGTGAAGCTTACAGTTTACCAGTTGTGACAGAAGATGCAGTGCACCATAAAACGTTGCTTGTAAAAAAAGGTAAAAGAATATATCTTCTTACAACGATATTTCCGGATGAAAGAGATGCCAAGTTTGAAAAAAACATCACTTTATCCGTTTCATCAGAGTTATTACCAATTGGACAATTAAAAACTAAACAATGGACATATTTAACTTCACAGACCTCTGTTATAGATGTCATACACAATGACTTTCTTGCTAAGGGTTTTTTGACGCCTGGTTTTCTATCAGATTTAAATGTAGTGGGGCGTGTTAACATAATGGGAGGTACAAAAAGCAGATCATATATGTTCAAAAACTGGGATCACTATACAAAAATTATTGCAAACTCTTTAACTTTAAAACCGTTTACTGAAAGATTGAAGCAAAAAGACGGCTTGATACAGATTGATATGGCTGTCCATGTACCTTCTGTCAATGTTATTGTATTTACCTTGAAATAAATTTGGTATGTAAAGTATGAAAAAATGATATATGCGCCACAATCCTGCTTTTTATACTCTTTTGGTTAGAATATTATGAAATGAAAGAAGAGGATCAATACGTGTACAATGCAATTCTTGAAGAAAACTCCGAGTACCTCCAGCAAAAGATAGATGACCTCGTCGAACTGGTTGAAAATGAGCCTGAAACATGGTATAGACATCTTATAGAAAAAATAGCTCAACAGGAAGTTCTCATAGAAAAGCTGATGGCACGTATGCAGGATTTTGAAAAGTTTGAAAAACTCAACAGTGCAGTCATAGAGAGCGGTATGCTGACGCGTCAAAGCATGCTCAAAGAGCACTATAGTGTCAAAGCAAACGATACGCTGCTGCCTGATGAAGGATTTCACCCGACAGAAACAAGCACGAACGGCAGGGCATTCAGGTGGACAAAACAGAAGTTCTATTTTGATATTCCCATTGACAGAGAAGAAGAAAAAGTGTTTGAACTTCATTTGCCCTCTGCCATAAAACCTGAACTGCTCGAAAGCATACGCTGTTATGACAATGGCAATGAAATAGATATGACAAAGTCCGAGGCGGGTGGCGGTGTCGTGTACCATGGTATATTGGAGGCGAACGGTTATGAAGGTGTTACGCGTTTGGCATTTGAAGCACCTGCCGCCTATGTACCCAAAGAGCTGGATTCGAATATCAACGATACCAGGGAACTTGCAGTGACATTTTCAACATTGATTGTGAAATAGGCAGGATCATGAAAAAGATATCAGCAGTCATCTGTACCTATAACCGATACGACGTTCTGCATAAGGCCATAGCCAGCCTGGAAGCACAAACACTGCCGAAACAGGACTATGAAATATTGGTTATAGACAACTCTCCTGATTTTGAAGCGGGGCAAAAGGTTAAAGAGCATTATGAGGAAAATGAAAACCTCTCATACATCATTGAAAAAACACCGGGTTTGTCCAATGCACGCAATGTCGCTGCCAATGCAGCCGAAGGGGAGTTTGTCGCGTTTATGGATGATGATGCCATTGCCTCTTCTGGGTGGCTGGAAAAAATTCTTGAAGCAGCCGAACAGTTTGAATCAGCCGATGTCATAGGGGGAAGAATAGACCCACTATGGGAAGAAGAAAGACCCTCATGGCTGGGAGATGAACTCCTTGGCAATGTTTCAGTGGTCAACTGGGGCGGTAGATGCCGTATTGCCAACGAGGAGGAGTGGTTTGCCGGTGCCAACATCACGTTTAGAAAAGAAACGTTGCTGAAACATGGCGGATTTCAAACCAACTTGGGACGCAAAGGAAGCGGTGCAGTCCTCTTGAGCAATGAAGAGAGCGCTTTGATTGAGAAGATAAAATCAGATAATGGTGTGATTGTTTATCAGCCGGAGGCCAGAGTAGACCATCTTGTGGAGAAAAAACGATTACAGCAGCCCTGGTTTAGAAAACGTGCCTCATGGCAGGCGGTTTCAGATTTTTTGATGAAGCCGGAAGAACAAGTACGCTACCTTGGCAGTGACTGGGAGAACCTCATAGGGTATATTAACAGTATGGAACCGCAGAACAGAAATATACGTGCTCTGACATATCCGACAGATGATCCTCAAGTATTCAAGTGGCAGCTTTCTGCCATCTATACGATTACGCGGCTTTCATTGTCTGGTTTTGAAGGGCTGGAAGACTCTCGCCATGCATAACACCCTGAGACTTGACGGAGCTGAAATCCTTGTTGTTTCCCCTACGCCTACCTGGCCGCTTGACCATGGAAACAGAAAACGGGTTTTTTCGGTATGTGATGCTTTAAAACAAAGAGGCGCGATCATTCATTTTGTCTATTATCCTTCAGAGGGTGACTGGCGGAATCAATACCCCAAAAAAGCGCTACAGGTCATGCATGAACAGTGGGACTATGTTTACAAAGTCACCCCTTCTGTACCCTTACATGTTTCTGCAAAAGGAGACAACCATACCATAGACGAATGGTGGGACGAAGCGCTTGAACGGGAACTCAACTGGCTCTCTTCTGTCAATCGTTTCGATGCCATGATTGTAAACTATTCTTGGCTTTCCAAGGCTTTGGAATGTGTACCGGAAAGTTGCCTCAAAGTGCTTGATACCCATGACCGTTTCAGTAACAGAGGGGAGCTTCTGGAAGAGCACGGTATTCAAAAAGAGTTTTTTCATACGACTCAGAAAGAGGAGACCAAAGCTCTTGTGCGTGCCAATATTGTCTGGGCAATCAAGCATGAGGAAGCGGAGTTTTTTCATAACCTGTTGGACAAATACGACTACGACGCTGCACGGAAAGAGGCAAAGGAACGAGAAGAGACTGCGTTGCGGGCAAAAGGTATTGTGTTTGATACGGAAGAAGAGAGTGAAGAAAAGATTTACCATATACATACCGATGTGGCAGTCAAAACCATGCTGCATGTGGAAGCACACGAAAGGTTCGCTTTTCAGGCGCCTTATCTGAAAAACAATTACCTGACAGTAGGTATCGTTGGCGCCTATAACAATATTAACCTCGTGAATACCAAAGCCTTTTTGGATGTCGCACTGCCTATATTTGAGAAATATATGGTACCGGTTAAAATACTTCTGGCAGGCAGTATGTGTAAAGGTTTGCAAGACGTAAAACACCCGTTTGTGGAACAGCTTGGACGTGTAGAATCATTAGACGACTTTTACAGCCAGCTTGATATTGCATTGGTACCTATGACTTTCAGTACAGGACTCAAAATCAAAGCAGGTGAAGCCTTGGCATACGGTGTTCCTCTTATGGCACACAAACATGCGTTTGAAGGGTATCCGTCTTATCACCCCTGGCAGGTTATGGAAAGCCTTGAAGCCATTGCCTTGGCAGTCACGGAAGCAGCACACAATTACCAGGAGGTTGAAAACCTGAGGAACGCATCTGAAAGATCACAGGCAGCCCTGCGAAATGAAGTTTCCGATACACTGGATCACTTTGTGAAGACAATGAAGGAAACACGCAAAACGGCAGTGATCGTTTTACCCAAACTTCACGAGGGTGACTACTCTTTGGTCAAATTGGGTATTGAGAATATATGGAAACAGCTGGACGTATCCTACAGGGTTATCTTCTATTACCCATATGCTTTTCATGAGGAGGTACAGGTGTACCTGGAGAGACAAAGCAATATAGGTATAGTTGTATGTGAGGATAAGCGTTTTGAGAATGGACAGATATTGGCTGGTATGGCATTACCGCATTTGCATAAGATATGGGAATTCGATCTGTTATGGAATCTGTCAGACAGGGTTATAGACAAATCTCAATTTGATAAAGCGTTTTACTATTTTGATGATAAAAGTTTTGATGCAGCATTCCATAAAAGTGTTGATGAAGGTACAGATGTTGCTGTGTATGCCGCCACGCCTGACAGGCTGGAGAAACATACCTGCATCGACTGGTATGCCTGTCCGCTATCGGGCGATGTCGTAGAAATGTATAAAGAACTGTGGCATGAAAATCCGGCAGAAGAGAGCAGTGCTGTCTATATGTTTTTAAGCGGTACCAAAGAGCAGATATATCTTTGGTACAGTCTTTATACCATGATGTTTGAAGATACATATGAATTGTATTGGATTATTGATTCAGATGAAGTGGACTGGCCGGTGAAAAACCGGTTAGAGATAGAAGCGGTACTGAAAGATTATTCGCTATTGAAAGAACCGGCAAGATGCGGAATTTTTGCAAACTTTGGTGATTCAAACCGTTTGGCGGTAATCGCATGGGCATTGTATATCTGTAAACGCAGGATTTATGATGTGGAGGAAGTTGCTTTGGATGAAGGTGTTTTAAAACTTTCTTCAGTGTATCATGAGATGAAAAATTCCATAGAAAAACTTGATCTCAATAATTACAATAACAGATTTCAGCATAATGCTGCAACGAAAGCAACATTTACAGATATTGTAGATAAATTAAGAATAAGCAGGCTGAAACTGCTTGTCAAAAAGGAAAAATAGATGATAAAAATTCATTTTCATCTTGGTCAGCCAAAAACAGGAAGCAGCTCTATTCAACGGGTATTGAAAAAAAATAGTTTGGCGCTAAGAGAACAAGGGTATTTGTATAATCCAAGTGGTATTGATCATCAGAAGGTTTTTCATGAAATTAAAAATCATGATGATATGAAGCATTTTATAGAAAATCAGATCGCGTTAGCCAAAGAGTATAATTGTGACAATATAATTATTAGCTATGAAGATTTGTTTTTTAAAAAAGAAAAATTATTAAATCAATGGTTTGATGGAATATCAGATAATTTTTATGCTTATGTTTATCTAAGAAGGCAAGATCTATATTTAGAGTCTGCTTGGAAGCAGTGGCATTTTAAGGATTTACGTTTTAATTCTTTTGATGATTATGTGGAAAAATATAAAATTGAGAATTATTATGAGCATTTGCAAAAATGGACAAAATACATTAGAAAGGACCAAATCAAAATCATACCTTTTGAGAAAAGAAATATGGAAGATGGACTTGTTCCTGGATTTTTATCAGCAATAGGTTTAGAGAATACAGAATCTTTTAATTATAAAGTTGATGATGATGGCTGGGGTGAAAATAAAGGATTGACAAGCGAGGGATTGGAGTTGGCATTTTTAGTCCGTGAACTGGCAGACAATAATATACATGACCACTCTATACAGCATTTCATACACCAATATTTTCAAGATTTTGAAAAGGAACATTTTCAAAATTATGGATTGATTCCTTATCAAAAAAGAATTCAGATTATTAAAGAATATGATAGTGTGAACGATAAAATTTCAAAAGAGTTTTTAGGTTCAAATCAAAAGTTATTTAAGGATCCTGTAGATATAAGCTCTTCTAATTCTTCTGATATTTCAGTTGAAAGAGTACTAAAAGCATTAATGACTATTGGTATTAAACAGAATAGAAAAATAGAAAAATTAGCAGAAGAAATTCGACAAATGAAAGCATATATTTATCAAACAAAATAAACCTATTTTTAAATTATGATAAAAAGTGCTGTCTACTGGGGAGTGGGGGAAGGTAGTTAAACTATATACTTATTTATAACAGTAAATTTTCGTAATTAAGAAAATGATTTTAAATAAACCATATTTATATACCTCCGATTTTTCGGAGGTATACTATTTGCATTATTTTATTTTAAAAAAAGTCCAGTCTGTTCCATTGTCATATGCTTCAACAGTACTTCCACTTGCTTTTGCTGTCATTGCAGCTGCCAACATAGCTTTTTTACCATCTGCTGTTGCTGTACCGAGTCCTTTGCTTAAATAAGTTTGGCCATCGGCGCTTGTAATACCAATTTTTACACTACCATCTGGTTTTACAATAACAGCTGTAACTGTTCCATCAAATGCCAATGCACTACTTACCATTAGTCCTGCTGAAACTACAGCTAAAAGTAGTTTTTTCATTTCTCATCCTTTTAATTTAAGATACCCAAAGTATACAGAAAAAAAGTTTTGTATATGTTTTGTCATACAAACATGTATGGTACAATTTTAGTTAACCGGAATTTATGACAACACATTAGCGGCAAGGTTTCAGCAAATGACAAAACTCCCCATTATTCAAAGCCTCTGGATAGGCAGCAGACTCTCCACTATGGAAAAGCTGTGCATTGTTTCTTTTATAAAACAGGGGCATGCTTTTCATCTTTATACGTACGGTGAGGTTGCAGAAGTTCCTCAAGGTACAATCGTTAAAGATGCTAACGAAATAATCCCGTAAGATAAAAAATTGCAGGAGTACAAACAATTACTTATGCAGCCTGTATGACATCACCGGAAGTTTGAAAAAGTCATACATGCGCAACAAATGATCATCGCAACGCCTTCGGCATCAGCCCGTAAAAACTCCCGTTGAGCTGTGTGGTTTCGATGAGGTACTGTTTAAATTTCATGTAGAGTTCGGCATCGGGTTTTTTGTGCTGGTGCCAAAACCTTTTCAGGCTTACTCCTTTGTTGGTAAGCCCCTCGATGTCGTAGATGGCATTGCCCAGTACAAGTGTGGGGATGTGGTGGCCGATGGCGCTTAGACCGACCGTGCTGTTGATGGTGACGGTACCTATGGCGTGTTTGAGGCAGTCGGGCAGGTGGGTATCGTGTATGACGATGATGCGTTCTGCAATGTTGAGCAGGGAAGCCTGTTCCATAATGAACGCTTTGTAGTTTTTTCTGCCTCTGTCCACCGGGTGGTGTTTGAAAATGCAGTAGGTCTCTTTGGGGGCATGGTGTGCGAAAGATTCGAGAACTTCAATGATGAATTTTTCTATCGATCGGTAATTGGAGTGTTGCAGTACCTGAAAGTCATTGTGGGTTTGAAGGGGGACAAAAAAGTATTTTTTGGAAAGCTCTCCGGTAATCATGGCATGGTATTGCTTTTCTGTGTAAGCATACAGTATTTTTCTTGCTATGCCTCTCATCCCGTAAAAGAGCTCTTTTACGGCAGAGAAGTCCCGGTGGTGGATATAGTGGGGATAACGCTGATGAAAAAGGTTTGAAAATGCATAGTAGAGTGAAGCTGAGAAGATCATGTCTGTTTTACTCTGCTTTGCATGTTCGGGTTCGGGTACCGCTTGATGGGGCAGTTCCCTGTAAAAGTCCGCCTCTCTTGGAAGCTGGCTGAAGCCGTTGACACCAAACTTTTCCAGTGTGATGTAGTGGGGACGGATGTACCCCTCTTCAAAAACATAGACATCTATCTTTTTTTGGTAGGCAACCTGGCGGGCGGTTTTCTGGTAAAAGCGGCAGTCGCCGAAAAGAAAGATCATATCGATGCTGTGTTCAGTCAGAAAAGCATCGATAAACGCTTCCCATGCCTGCGGCTTCTCTCTGAATGCAATGTAGTTGTCTGCATGGGAAAAAAACTGATCCCCCATGTTGAACCCTATCTTGTAGGTTACTGCCCCGCGTTTACGGAACGCACTGTCTATTTTTTTAAAGAACGTCCCCATGGGCCCCTGAAGGAAAAGGATGTTTTTACCGCTTACTGTACCCACGCTATTCACCCGAAACTGTCCTCCACAAAAGCTGTAGTTTTCTTGACACTGCATTCCGGCTGTCGATAGCAAGCCGGTAGATCCTGTCGGTATTGTAACGGCTTTTTTCTTTATCGAGACTATGCAGCAGCAGCTCTATTTCACAGAGTCTATCGGTATGGGGGTCGATGTAGCGCGGATAATAGATAAGGGTTGCGGCAACCAGTTCATCGAGGGTAAGAGAACGTGTGCGCCGGGGGCAGTATTCTGCATCGGTGGTCAGCCCCCAGCCGGCATAGAAGGGAAGCCCGTAGGTGTACACCTTCTTGTGGCGGATGAGGGCTTCAAATCCGACAAGCGAAGTCATGGTATGGACTTCGTCACACCTGTCAAGTACCGAGTCAAGGCTGGCATCGGTGATGACGGTATTGCAGTAGTGAAGTGCGGTTTGGCGCTCTATGTGCCCTTTTCTGTTGCCGGCAAGCACATCGGGATGGGGTTTGTAGATAATAAACGCATCGGGGGCATTCTCTCTTGCAGCTTTAAGCAGTGCCAGGTTGGTCATACGGCCGGCACCGAAGATGATGGATGCATCATCTTCGACCTGCCCGGGAACAAGCACAACGGTTTGGGATGGCTGGAGCCCTTCGAGGCAGATCTTTTTGTCCGGATGGCTGTTGTATTTTGAAATGCGTTTTTCCGTAAGGTAGCGCTGCAGGTTTTGTGCCCGCCTGATAGTGGTGTCGCTGAAGGTACAGGTATTGAGTATGTGTTCGAGGTCACTTTCTTTGGAAGGGTCAAAATAGATTCCCCTGCTGTCGGCAACAAGGGAGTAGGGTTTTGTCAGATCAGAGCCCAGAGAGACAGAGCGTATAAACCCGTCTTCAACCCTGACAATGGGTGTGTGATGTTTGTGTGCATAGGCTTCGACATCGGGAAAATGTTTTTTACCCCAAATGTAGAGTTTTGTATCTGGCTTCAGCCCTTTTGAAAGGGCATCGTTGAGGGTATTGCAAAAAAAGATGCTGTTTCCCTGAAGAGAGGGGAAAAAGGCGGTGACGTATTTTTGTTTCCATCCTGAGAAGCCGAAAAAGTAGAGAGAGCCGTCATTTTGGCGGTAGAGATTTCTGTACCTGACAATGGTCTCGATGGTGTCAATGATGTCCGAAGGTTCGCCGGTATAGGGGTTGTGGTACTCCGGGTAGAGAATGTAGGCGGCAGCGAACAGCTCTTCTACGGTGAGCGTACGGTTGCGTCTGCGAACGGTCAGCCGGTCTGTCGTCAGCCCCCAGCCTGCATAAAAGGGCATGCCGTAACATACTGCCTTTTTGCCAAGCAGAAGTGCTTCCATACCCATGCCGGACGTTTTGGTATACACGGCATCGAAATGTTGCAGCAAACCGATGGGGTTGACATCCTCGTCGATGACAGTGCATGTTTTTGGAATGTCCGCATAGGCAATGTCTGACTTTTTTTTGCCGGAGAGTACATCCGGATGGATTTTCACATAAATGTTTGCATTGGGGTACTCCTGTTGTGCATCGTCGATCATCTGCCGTGTGCTAAAAGCCTCTGCCATGCCATATTTGAGTGAGGCATCCTCCGCGGTTTGGGCGACAATGAGTATATTGGTTTGTCCGCTTTGGTCAAGGTGGTATCTGTTTTGAAAGTGTCTGTCCGCATCCGGGGCATGGTTGTATTTTGAGATATGGTGCTTTCTGATGAGGTCTATAGCATGTGCCGCCTGTGTCATCAGGGAAGTGTCTGACTGAAAATCATAGTGCTTCAGCAGGTTTTCCAGAGTAGAAGGGCAGGTGGCATCGTAGTAGATGCCCACGGTGTCGCTGATGGTGGAAAAAGAGGGTGCGTTGGCCGTGCCGAGACCAATGGAGCGTATAAATCCGTCTTCTTTGAGTGTAAGTGTGCCGCCAAAGTGGCGATGGCACCACAGGGCAAAGCGGCCGGAACGTTTTCTCCCCCACCCCTGAAACTGTTTTTCCCCCTTTATCAGGGAAAGAAGATTGAGCAGATAGTAATTTGTTTTCATCATTGGCTTTTGAAAAGGATTTTGAGTGCTGTTTTGATTTGAAACGGTATATGCTTTTTCACATAGGCATACCGCATCATATCATAAATACGGCCGCTTTTGCTGCCCTGAAGGCGCAGATATTTCAGGAATGCTTCGATGATACGCCTTGCCTCGTCATCTACAGTATAGTGTTCGAGCAGATACTCCAGTACATTCTCACGCTGTGTGCCTGTATAAGGAAGACGGCAGATACCGCGGAGACAGCGAAGATAGTACTGCATAGAGTGTTGTGTTGCCGTTGTGGCAATGAGAGGGTTGCTTGCATTGTCTGTATGCAGGCGGTATTGTACCAGCGGGGTGTCAAGGGTGACCCTCGTACCAAAAAGTTCACAGACAAGGGCGATCCAGTAGTCATGGTTCTTGAGCATGGGGGGAAAGGGCAGGATCAGTTTTTTAAGGGCATGGTTAAAAAGGATGGTATTGCCCATCACACCGCAGGGGCCGAGGATATGCCCCAGGTCTTTTCTCTTGCCAAGAACATACCCCCGGTATGCGAAGTAGGAAGGGTACAGTTTGCTGCCGTTTGCGTCATGGACAGTGAGATCCGAATGGATGAGTACGGGCAGTGTCGGATGCTTTGTTTCGCTCATCTGCATATGCCGCATCTGTTTTTCCAGTTTGTCGCGCTCCCAAATATCGTCCTGGTCGCAGAGGGCAATGTAGGGTGTATGGCAAAGGCCGATGAGTTTTTCGAAGTTCCTGACGTAGCCCAGCGTCGTCTTGTTCCGGTACAGGACGATATTGGGGTACTTGGAGAGGAAGGTTTGGATAATGTTGACCGTTGCATCCTGGGAATTGTCGTCGCAAATAATGAGCTGAAAGTCGGTATAGGTTTGCGCTACGATAGACCGGATCTGCTGTGCAATGAACTTTTCGCCATTGTAGGAGGCCAGCAGTACGGAGAGGGAAGGGGTCTTAGGATGCATCTTCTCTTTTCCCAAATGTATTGTGTCTGTAGTCCATTATACCCTGGAATATCTTTTTCATGTTTTGTATTTTAAATTCCCCGTAAAGCAGCTGATTGGTAAAGAATTTCAACAGGTAACGGTCTCTTGTTTCAAAAAACGCTTTATGTGCAGTACGATAGTGTTTGCGTAGATAGAGATAGTTTCTAAGCATATAATAAAGGCGTTCAGGAGGATACAGGGTAACTGCATTTTTTTGGGTGCCAAGCGTATGGTTTACGGCAACCGACCGGTGCAGCAGTATTTTGTAGCGGTGTTGTGCAAGGCGAAAACAGAAATCATGGTCGACTTCATCGATGAAGAGTTTTTCATTGAAGCCTCCGATGGAGAGTGCCTTTTGAATATGTACGGCATTGGCGGAAGTCATGACACTCTCTGCGGGTATGAGCGGAGGAACGGCATTGGGACAAATGAACTTTTTGTTGTGAAGCGGGGAGACTATGGCAACATGGGTTGTGTCTGCCGAAAACAGTGTTGAAAGAAACAGGGGGATGTCAGAGGCATCAAAAAAGGTGTCCTGATCAAAGGTCATGAGCCATTCGTAACCATCTTCCCTTGCTCTGTACAGTGCGCTATTCAACGCTTTTGCCATGCCGATATTGGTGCCTTGGTGCAGAAGGACAGTGTGGGGCAGTTGCTGTGTCAGCTGCGAGAGTACATCATGTGTATTCTCTGAGTTGTCGACAATATAGAGCCTGTCTACATAGGGCGCATAGCTTGAAACATGTTCAACGACACTGCTGTCCGGGTTGTAAAGTGTGACAACCGCTGCAACCTTTTCATATGCTGCCATACTTCTCCAAATACCGGTTCACCTTTGTTCCTTTCGTTCCTGTACGATAAACCAGGGGTTTAGCAGGTTTTCCTTGTTATAAACAACTGGGATTAAAGATGTCGGGTGCTGCATGCTGGATGCTGTATGGTATTGGTAAACCATCTTGCCACTCTCTCTGACGATTGCATCTGCGGCTGCCGTATCCCACTCCATGGTAGGTGCAAGGCGGGGATAGATGTCGGCACTGCCTTCTGCCACCATGACCAGCTTGAGGGAGGAACCGCGGGAGAGGAGTTCCGGGTTACGGGTTACGGGTTCCGTATTTTGCAGTGATTCGATGAATTTTTTTGTCTCATCGTTCAAATGGGATTTGGAGGCGACGATCCTCAAACCCTTTGCACCCTTTCGGTTCTCTTTCATAGGTAAAGCCTGAATATCTTCCTCTTTCGGAACCCTGAACCCAGAACCCCGAACACAAGCCTTAAATGCGCCTTCCCCTCTCTGGGCCCAGTAGAGCTCTCCGAGTGCCGGAGCAAAGACGACGCCCGCGACCGGTTCACCGTTTTCAATCAAGGCGACATTAACAGTAAATTCGCCATTTTTCTTGATAAACTCCTTGGTACCGTCGATAGGATCAACACACCAATAGCGCTCCCAGTTTTTGCGCTCTTCGTAGGGGATATTTTTACCCTCTTCAGAGAGGATGGGAAGCGGACTGATCTTTTGGAGCCCTTCGGTGATGATTTCATGAGCTTTTTTGTCAGCTTCGGTGAGAGGGGATTTGTCCTCTTTGTACTCCACATCGAAATCCTTTTCGTAAATCTCCATGACGGCTTTGCCGGCATCGAGAGCAATGGCGATCACCTGGTTCATATCGATGGTTTCAAGCATTGAGGTATCCTTTTTTTTCTAAATAGTTGAGCACCTGGGCGGCGGCCTCTTCGATGGGAAGTCGGTCGTTACGGATGTGGATTTCGGGAAACTCGGGCGCTTCATAGGGAGAGTCGATGCCGGTAAAGTTGGGTATCTCCCCTTTTCGGGCTTTTTGGTAGAGGCCTTTGGGGTCGCGCTGTTCACATACCTCAAGCGGGGTATCCACAAAAACTTCAATGAAGGCGCCTTTGTCAACCAGTTGGCGCACCATCTCCCGGTCTTGCCGGAACGGTGAGATGAAAGCGGTAAGGACAATGAGCCCTGCATCGACAAAGAGTTTGGACACTTCTCCGATCCGCCGTATATTTTCAATGCGGTCTTCATCGGAAAATGTCAAACCTTTGCTGAGCCCCATACGGATGTTGTCACCGTCAAGCAGGTAGGTGTGCTTCTTCTGTTCAAACAGTGCTGCTTCCACGGCATTGGCGATGGTAGACTTGCCTGAACCGCTGAGCCCGGTGAACCAGAGAATGCAGGGTTTTTGCTGTTTGATCTGTGCGCGTTCCGCTTTGGAAACATGGTGGTCGTGCCAGACAATATCTTCAGATGTTGGATGTTGGATGTCGGATGTTGAATTAGTTGGCATTTGTTTGACTTGATTTTACGATTTTTGTTGTGATATTGATGATACTGTCAATTTCTTTCAGTAACGCTTTAACTTTTTCTTTCTCAGGGTCTATATAGCCACTGTCTTTTAAAAGCATGAGCCAATATTTGCTTTCTCGAGCTTCCTTGCTGGCAATTGATATTTTTGCAATAAAATCTTTTTTACTGATGGCTGCCTGTGCTTCATTAATATTGGCACCTATAGATGTTCCGCATCTGAGTAGTTGTTTTGACAGTACATACTCTTTTTTCTGTTGTGTTAAAAATTTATAGAGTTCAATAACCATTAAAGAAAAATGATAACTTTTCCCCATGATTAAATTATCTTTGTATTCATCCACCATTCAACATCCACCATTCAACATTTTTTATCGTATATACTGTTTCTTCACATATCTAACAATGTATGCTGCCGCTTCATCCGCACTCATCGTGTCTGTGTCAATGACGATCTCGGCATGTTGGGGTTCTTCATAGATATCGTTGATGCCTGAAAAATTTTGCAGTTCTCCTTTGAGCGCTTTCTCATAGACACCTTTATAGTCGCGCTGCTTGCAGGTTTCGATGTCTGCTTTGACATAGACGACAATATTGTTGGTGACCATTTGCCGGATGGCTTTGCGTGATTCCCGGTAGGGAGAGACAAACGAGGCTACTGTGGAAATGGAGTTTTTCTGCAGGGTTTTGATCAGGTGGGCGATACGGATCATATGGCGGTTGCGGTCTTCTCGGCTGTAACCGATATTGGGAACAAGTTCTCTGATATCTTTTGAGTCTATCCGTTCGATGGGGATGTGAAGTTTTTCCAAGTCCTCATAAACTTTGTCTGCAATGGTTGTTTTGCCTGAAAGCGGCAGACCTGTAAACCAAAGGTTGAACGGCTCGATCCTCTTCTTGCCCCAGTGGATCTTCTGCCATATTTTTTCATGACCCCAGTAGAGGGCTACTTTCAGTACCGTCTCGATGAGCCCTGCGGCTATGGCAAGGTCAAGCCTGCCAAAGAAGACATAGACAATGATGATGGTAGTTGTGGTAGCGATCACCCTCCAGCTGATACCTTTGGCAATGGAGCGGGTGTTGGTTTCACGAAACATTGCATGCCTCGTAAAACAATTTTGAATGTTGAGTGTTGAATGTTGAATTATGTACTACAGCAAACTGTAGTAGGATTTTCTTTTCATCTAACATCCAACATCCAACATTCAACATTTCTTACACTCCCATTCCGGGAAGTTGTCCCGAATGTACTGGTTGAGTGCGCGTTCGGCATCGGTGTACTCACGGGTGGTTCGTTTTTGAACGTCTTCTTCACGTCGGCTGACCCCCACGATCATACCTGCACCTACAGTGTTATTGGTGATACGGTCTATAACAATGAAAGAACCTGTCAGGCGGTTTTCTTTGTAGGCATCTGCCGCGATGGGCTGGGTAAGCACCATTTTGCACGAAGCAATGTCGTTGAGCCCCAGTTTGTAGACAGTTTGCCGTTCATAGGTATTGACATCGACTTTATAGTTGATGCGTTCAAACTGGCCGTTGACAACAGTGGTGGCGCGCTTGATGTCATAGACAGTTCCTGGCTCCATGGGTGTTTCATCCATCCAGACAAGCATGACTTTAAGCGAGTTGGAAACACGGGGAAGGGCTTTGGTATGGACGATCATATCGCCTCTGGAGATATCGACTTCATCTTCTGTTGTGAGGGTAACTGCCATAGGGGCACAGGCTTCCTCTGTGGTACCTTCTCTATTCTTTTCTGTGATGTCGCCGGCGTTGATGATGCTTTTTACTCTGGTCGTTTTCCCGGAAGGAAGTATTGTGATCTCATCACCGACTTTGACAGAGCCTGCTGCAATGGTACCGCAGAACCCTCTGAAGTCGAGGTTGGGGCGGTTGACGTACTGAACCGGGAAGCGCAATGAATGTTGGATATTGAATGTTGAATGTTGAATGTCTATTGTGTCGAGAAGTTCCAACAGGGGTTTTCCATCATACCATGGTGTTTTTTCACTTTTATCGACAACATTGTCACCATCCAGCGCGCTGAGCGGAATGTAATAGGTATGCTTGATACCAAGTTCATCCGCCAATGCCGTGTAGGTTGATTTGATTTCATTGAAAGTATCTTCACTGAAGTTGACAAGATCCATTTTGTTGATGGCGACAATGACATGCTCAATGCCAAGCAGGTTGACAATGAAGCTGTGTCTTCGTGTCTGGGTTAAAATGCCTTTTCTCGCATCGATAAGAATGATAGCGACATCCGCAGTGGAAGCACCGGTGACCATGTTGCGGGTGTACTGCTCATGCCCAGGAGTGTCGGCGATGATGTATTTGCGTCTGTCAGTGGCAAAGAAACGGTAGGCAACATCGATGGTAATGCCCTGTTCTCGTTCACTTTGTAAGCCGTCAACAAGCAGGGCCATATCGATCTTTTCCCCTGTGGTACCATACTTTTTACTTTCACTCTCTGCGGCAGCCAGCTGGTCTTCAAAGATCATTTTGCTGTCGTAAAGCAAACGCCCGATGAGGGTACTCTTACCGTCATCAACACTCCCGCAGGTCAAAAAGCGGAGCATATCTTTGTTCTCATGCTCTTTGAGATACGACTCAATATCGGTGGCTATTTTACTCTCTACAGACATACAGCACCTCTTTCATTCATCATCCAGCATCTATCATCCAACATCCTAAAAACACCCTTCTCATCCAGCATCCAGCATCTATCATCCAACATCCTAAAAACACCCTTCTCATCCAGCATCCAGCATCTATCATCCAACATCCTAAAAACACCCTTCTCATCCAGCATCCAACATCTAACATCCAACATCCTAAAAATACCCCTCTATTTTTTTCATTTCCATTGCACCCTCCTGATCCTTGTCGATCAGGCGGCCTTCGCGTTCACTGCTGGTAGAGAGCAGCATCTCTTTGATGATCTCCGGAAGGGTGGAAGCGGTGGAGTTGATGGCGCCGGTAAGCGGGTAACACCCCAGTGTCCGAAAGCGTACCATCTCTTTTTTTGCTGTTTTTCTGAGTGCTTCGGGCATACGTTCATCATCAACCATGATTTTGGTACCCTCGTATTCGACAACCTCGCGTTCTTTGGCGAAGTAGAGTGAAGGAATGGGGATGCCCTCAAGATAGATATACTGCCATACATCCAGCTCTGTCCAGTTGCTGATGGGAAAGACACGGACGCTTTCGCCTTTGTTGATACGGGTGTTGTAGATGTTCCAAAGCTCCGGTCTCTGGTTTTTCGGATCCCAGCGGTGGTGTCTGTCCCGGAATGAGAAGATACGCTCTTTGGCACGTGATTTCTCTTCGTCACGTCTGGCACCGCCGATGACGGCATCGTAGCCTCCGGCATTGAGTGCCTGTTTGAGTGCTTCTGTTTTCATCACATCGGTATGCACTTTGGAGCCGTGTTCAAAGGGGGAGATGTTCATCTCGACCCCTTTGGGGTTGGAATGCACCACAAGATCAAACCCAAGCTCTTTCGCACGCTGGTCGCGGAACTCTATCATTTCACGGAATTTCCAGAGGGTATCTACGTGCAGCATGGGAAAAGGCGGTTTTCCGGGAGCAAAAGCTTTCATGGCAAGGTGAAGCATCACAGAAGAGTCTTTGCCGACAGAGTACATCATGACAGGGTTGCTGAATTCAGCGGCAACTTCACGAAGGATGTGGATGGACTCAGCTTCAAGTTGTTTGAGATGGGTCATCTGTTTTTTATCTAACATCAGTAACGTCCGTAATTTTTAGAATATTATATATTTTTTTACTTTATATGTCATGTCAGAACAGGAAGCAGGAAACAGTATTGCAGTGTTTTTGTCCCTATACCCTGTCTCCGTTGCGGTATTGTAAGTTTTACTTATCCCAAGGAACATATTTTGGCACATCTTTGGCACATCTTTTGGTTATACTTTTCTCTAAGGTAATATTTTGAAATAAATAATACCAATAATTTAAAGTGTATATTGTGAGTCAGCAGAGTGCGGTTCTACAATATTCAACAAATGCAAAAATATGAAAACAAACTTTATAGCATCATCTTTCCAGTAAATGTGGTGCAATTAGAGTAAAGTTGTCTCACAGGAGGAGTATACAATGATTCGCTGCATCCAAACCCTGAAACTGTCGCTTCTGATACTGTCTTTTACGGCAGTTGCCGCCAATGCGCAACACAATCCGTACTTCATCATCAAAGTCAAAACGGACAATCCCGGCACTTCTGCCGACAATGCATTTAGCATTCCCGTAAATCCGTCTTATGATTATAATTACAGTGTCGACTGTGACTATGACGGAACATTCGAACATACCGATATTAATGAGAGCTTTACCTGTCAATACCCTTCACGGAGAGATGCTCAGAACATTGCCATTAAAGGCACTTTTCCGGCTATCTATTTTAATAACACTGGTGACAGAGAGAAACTGCTTGAGGTTGTCAATTGGGGGAACATTCAGTGGAGGTCTATGGGACGTGCTTTCAAGGGAGCAGTGAATTTGACCGTAACCGCTGCAGACAATCCGGATCTGTCTAACGTTTATTATATGAACTATATGTTTGCGGGTGATACCAATCTCACTTTTGTAAACTCCATTGATGATTGGAATACTTCGAGTGTAGTAAATATGCAAGGCATGTTTGATGGTGCAGAAAAGTTTAACCAATCCATAGGGAATTGGAACCTTTCCAATGTTACAAGCATGCAAAACATGTTTAAAAATGCCAAAAGTTTCAACCAGCCTATCGGAGACTGGGATGTATCGAATGTCATCTATTTTGACAACCTTTTTAACGGTGCCACCGCGTTTAATCAGAATATTGGACGATGGGATACTTCCAGAGGGGAGCAGATGTGGTCTATGTTTGAAGGCGCGACGGCATTCAATCAGGATATCGGCGACTGGGATGTTTCTCATGTTAAAAGTATGTGGAGGATGTTTCTTAATGCAACGAACTTCAAACAGGATATCGGCGATTGGGATGTCAGTGGTATCACTTCGGCAAATGGACTCAATAGGGTATTGAAAGGTACCCCGCTTTTCATCAGCAATTATGACAGCCTGTTACAAAGATGGAGTGAAATCGATGTGTTGGTGGATAATGTCGACTTTGATGTAGATACAGCTGAATATTGCGAAGGGGAAGATGGCAAAGAACTGCTTACTGATGGACATAGCTGGACTTTTACGGACGGAGGAGTGCAGTGTAATCATTTCCATATCAAATCGAACGATGCCGTTACGGTTGAAAGCGGTACTGCTGCTGTTATGACTGTTGTCACCACGTATCCGGATCCGGATGACAATATTTTTGAAATTAAACCGGTTGCTGACGGCGATAAATTTACAATTGATAATAACGGTGTGCTCAGTTTTAAAACAGCCCCAGACGGCAATCATCCTGACGACCTCAACGGTGACGGCGTCTATCGTGTGCAAGTGTATGCGTGTGATGCCAGTATGTGTATGGATGAAGATTACCAAACCATCAGGGTTAAAGTATTGCCGGAACCGACAACTGCCAACCCCGCTTTGCTGATGTATCTGCTCAATTGATTGTATAGCTGATTTTGGTAAGTAGATGAAAAGGGAGTAAAGCATGAAAGCATGGAAACAAACAATAACGGGATTGGTAATAGCTACAGGTGTGTTGACAGGGGCAATACCGGCGTCCACTTTGGAGAAGAAGCCGGTACCAAAAGGTCTGTGGCAGGCATTTAGTGAAACACGCCATCAGGTTGAGCCGGTCAAAAACTCCTCAAAATCAGGATATACCTACAAAGCGTATAACCTCAAAATGCGTTATGGTGTACACTTTGGTGCCAAAGGAATTGTCTTACGAACCAAAGCTGGGGATATGACAATGGGACTGGTCGCCTATGGAGAAGAAAAGCACTTGAAACCTGTGAGTATATCTGTTTCCAAAAGTGAAGGCAACAAGGTCATATTCCAATATGCACGTTTGAGTGAATGGTATATTAACGATCCTAAAAAGGGACTCGAACAGGGGTTCACACTGCAAAAACCTGAAAATTACCATCCTGCAAAGCCGGTTGTGATCGCTTTGAAGATAGACGGGAAACTACAGGCTAAACAGAAAAGTGACACAACAGTAGCCTTTTATGACGGTATGCACAAAAAAGTTTTCGACTATAAAGGGCTTAAAGCCTTCGATGCAAAAGGGCGGAGTCTTCCGGCACATCTGGCATTACAGGGAAACAGGCTGCATATCATCGTAGAAACTGCCGAGGCGCAGTGGCCGGTACGTGTAGATCCTGTTTTTGTAAGTGAGCAGGAAGTGGTGGCATCGGATGCAATAGAAGATGATTGGTTTGGATGGGCTGTTGCACTTGATGGTGATACGGCTCTGATCGGAAGTCCATGGAACGATGAGAATGGTGCAGACAGTGGTGCGGCATATATCTTTACCCGCTCTTCGGGCGTGTGGAGTCAGGAGGCAAAACTGAGAGGTTCGGATACGACCGCGGGTGACAGTTTTGGTTATGCCGTATCTGTGGAGGGGAACATAACGCTCGTAGGTGCACCATTGGATGATGAAAATGGTATCAATGATTGTGGTGCAGTTTATATTTTTACACGTTCAGATGAGGGGTGGAGCCAGAAAGCAAAGTTGGTTGCCTGGGATGCAGCTGCGGGAGACCGCTTCGGTTCCAGTGTCTCTCTTGATGGCAATACATCACTGATCGGGGCTCCCTACGATGATGACCAAAGCGGTTCAGCATATGTGTTTATTGAATCTGGAGAAACATGGGAAGAACAACAAAAGCTGATAGCTTCTGATGTGTCTACCTATAAACAGTTTGGATATGCTGTTTCTCTTGATGGCAATACGTCACTCATCGGTGCTGCACATGATAATGTTGATGACAAACACCATAGCGGTTCAGCTTATGTTTTTACACGTTCTAATGGGCAATGGAGTGAAGAAGCAAAACTAACCTCACCGGATGAGGAAGCCTATGATGTGTTTGGGTCTTCTGTTTCTCTTGATGGCAATACGTCACTCATCGGTGCCCCTCAGGAAAATGGCAATAATGGTGGTTCAGCCTACATTTTCACGCGTTCGAACGGACAATGGAGTCAACAGGCGAAATTGATCGGTATCGATACGGAGAATGGTGATCATTTTGGATATGCCGTTTCTCTTGATAGCAGTATGGCATTGATCGGTGTGCCTTATGATGATGACAATGGCAGCAATAGCGGTTCTGTCTATATTTTCATACGTTCGGGATCAACCTGGAATCAGCAGAAAAAACTGACTGCTTCGGATGCAGAGATGTATGATCGATATGGAAGATCCGTTTTTCTTGATGGTCATACGGCATTGGTTGGAGCTCCCCGGAATAATGATGGTGAGGGATCAGCATACTTCATTACACTACCAAGGAAGAGCCAAAATCTTACACCTGTCATCATCTATTTGCTGGATTAGACAGGTAATGATAAATGTGCTCATGGCGCAGTCTGAATCAGATAACCCGTACCGCTGACATTTTTGATCAGGTCGTTATCGGTTGCGGTACGGATGCGGAACATCAGGGAGCGGAGTGTTTTGTCGTTGACCTCTTTACCCCATACATGCATGGCAATTTGCGCGTTTGAAACACTGATGCCCGGTTGTGAACACAAAAGCTCTATGAGCTTTAGGGCAGTCGGACCGAGTTCAACCTCTTTGCCGTTTTTAAGCAAACGGTTTTGTTCTGTCAGGTAGACATAGCCGTTGACAAGGTTGATCCGGTCCGGTTTTTGCACAGCCGGGGCAGATGTTTCTTCTCTCTCGTTTTGAGTTACCAGTTTCAGTGTCGCAAGTATCTGCATTTTGTTGTAGGGTTTTGTCAGATAACCGGCTGCTTTCGCTTCTGCGGCATAGTCAATGATCTCTTCGTCTATATAGGCGGTTAAAAATATGATCTTGCTTTGGGGTACCTTGCGGCTGATGGCCAATGCGGCATCGGCACCGCTGATGTTGTCTGCAAGCATCACATCCATAAAAATGGCATCGGGTTTTTTTTGAATGCAGCTATGGATGGCCTCCTTGCCTGTATCGACAATATCCATGACTTCGTGACCGTCTTCTTCAAGAATCTCTTTGAGAAATTCTGCTGCAATAAAATCATCTTCTACAATTACAATCTTCATTTTTTAAACTCGACTTCAAATTTCAATCCTTCCGGACTGGATATGGTGACATTGCCTTTAAGCTGTTTTGCTGTCAGGGTGATCAGTTTGATACCCAAAGACTTATGGGAAAGCAGCGTTTGCGGTGTATCGTGTCCGATACCGTTATCGGAGTACACAAAGCGGTATGTTGTATCGGTCTGTGCCAGTTCCATCAAGATCGTTCCCCGGTTTTCCGGGAATGCGTACTTTATACTGTTGGTAATGAACTCATTTGCCATGATACCGAGCTGTACCATGGTTTCAAGCGGCAGGTATTTGACATCGGTTTTGATGTGTATGTCGATTGCTTTGTCTGAAGCATACATATGCAGCAGAAGGGCAGAGAGCCTCTGCATATACCGTTCAAAATCGATTTGTGCAAAATTGTCATGCTGATAGAGCATTTCATGTACGAGTGCAATCGATTCGATGCGGTTTTGGGTTTTGATCATCTCCTCCTGCTCTTTGCCCCGGAGTGTATTGCTGTGCAGACCGACAATGGAAGCGATCATATTGAGATTGTTCTTGACGCGGTGATGAACCTCTTTGAGCAGCAGTGCCTTTTGCCGGTTTGAGGCATCGAGTTCACGGAATGTCTGGAGGATCATAATATGATAGAGCAACCCGAAAACATAAATGATCAAAGCAGCATAGGCAAGGTTGAAAAGTGCCTGCATATTGTGGGCAAACGGATTTTGGGGATTGGTCAAATGTTCATTGTAGAGCAGCGCAGCGATGGCGGCAAAGAGCAGAAATGTGAGAAAAAGGGATTCTTTCAGACTGAGAAAAATAAGGGTAGCCAGCGGAAGCAGCAGAATGAATACGACAGACATGGTTGCAAAATGGTTGACATAGATGAGGGCAATGAGTGCCGATGTAATGATCAGAATAAACGTGTATGCCGAGAGACGGATGTTGTTTGCGCGCCGCAGCCACCAGGCACTTGCAGTAAGCATCAGCAGGGTGATGAGTTCAGTCAGTGCATTTGTATGATGATGTTGATAAGTATCTATGGCAATGGCGATCAAGTTGACAAAAATGGTTACAATATGGAACCGGTAGAGCAATACCGCTTTGGGATCGTCTACAGGAAAATGAAATAGGGTGCGTATACCAATCATGCCTCTGCCCCGTCAAGTGGATAATTTATTTTAAATCTTAACATAGATAATGTATATTTGCTTTGTGTTTGACAGCAATAATTGCACCGGTACGTGGTATTATACGAAAAATGGAAAGAAAAAGGCGTGCCGTGAACCGAGGACGATTTAAATTTGCAGCAAATTTCATTATTATTTTTCTGCTGGTCAGTTTTGTGACCCGTACGGTGCTGCTTGCACTGACATTCAATCTGGCGGATACATCACCCGTAGAGATGCTCAAAGTGTTTGCGACAGGCATGTTTTACGATTTTGTGGCGGTGTCGTACTATCTGATCCCCTTTGTGATCTACCTGATTGTGGTGCCGAGGAAGATATTTAACTCGAAATTGCACAAGATCATTGCGCTGCTGGTCTATTTTGCAGTGATCTATTCAGTGGTTTTCAACGGCTTCAGTGAATACTTTTTCTGGGAAGAGTTTGGAAAACGTTTCAACTTTATTGCTGTGGACTATCTTGTCTATACCCATGAAGTGATCCACAATATCCTCGAATCCTATCCAATCCCGCTGCTGCTGGTGATCATCCTGGTGATTACCGGGGTGATCTTTTATATTAACCATAAAAAGAGCCGTCTGCATAAAGAGGCATTTTCCTGTGACATGCCGTTCTGGCAGCGATTGAAGATAGGCAGCATCTACCTTGCGCTGCCGCTGCTCTTTTTTGTGATGCTTGACAAGCAGACACTGGCTGAACGCATTCCCAACAAATTTGATCAGGAACTGGCCAAAAACGGACTCTATTCACTTTTTAGCGCATTCCGGCACAATGAGCTTGATTATGAGGAGTTTTACAAAACACTCGATGAAAATGCTGTGTTTAAACGGTTGCATACACTGCTAAAACGTGACAATACAACCTTTGTTTCAAACAACCTTCATGATATCGCACGGGAGGTACATTATAACGGTACACCGCAGAAGCACAATATCATTTTGATCATGGTAGAAAGTCTCAGTGCGGAATATCTGGGGGCATTCGGGGACAAGCGCGGACTGACACCACACCTGGATGCACTGACGAAAAAGTCACTTTTCTTTACCAACCTTTATGCTACCGGTACCCGGACAGTGCGGGGAATGGAGGCAGTGACGCTCTCTTTGCCGCCAACTCCCGGACGCAGCATTGTCAAGCGTCCTGACTGCCAGGGGCTGGACTCTGCAGGCGTGGTTTTCGGCAAGCTGGGGTATGAGAACAAGTTCATCTATGCAGGACACGGTTACTTCGACAATATGAACTACTTTTTCTCGCATAACGGTTTCAAAGTGGTTGACCGGTTCGATTTTGCCGATGATGAGGTAACCTTCTCCAATGTCTGGGGTGTGTGTGACGAAGACCTGCTGAACAAGGTTGCCAAAGAGGCGGACAGCTCCTATGCCAAAGGCAAACCCTTTTTCAGTTTTGTCATGACCACTTCCAACCACCGTCCCTATACCTATCCTGACGGCAAGATCGATATTCCTTCGCATACCGGACGCCGCGGCGGTGTGAAGTATACAGATTATGCCATCCACAAATTTCTTGAAGAGGCACAAAAGAAACCCTGGTTTGACAATACCATTTTCGTCATTGTCGCTGACCATAACGGCGGCAGTGCCGGAAAGACAGCACTGCCGGTATGGCGTTACAAGATACCGCTGATCATCTATGCACCCAAGCTGATCAAGCCGGGGCACGTTACCAAGCTTGCCTCACAGGTAGATGTGGTACCGACACTGCTGGGACTGTTGCATCAAAGCTACGAAGCAAAATTTTACGGAGACGATATTTTGAGAGACGATCATAAAGAACGGGCTTTCATTGGAAACTATCAGAAGCTCGGACTGCTGAGAAACGGTGCATTGACAGTATTGTCTCCCGATAAGACCGTACAGCATTACCGTATTGAAAAGCAGACACTCTACAGCGTGAAATATGCACAGGAGAAGCCAAAAGAGTCAGATGTCAATGATACCATTACTTACTACCAGAGTGCCAGTTGGCTTTACAAGCACCATGCACTTGGTGATGAGAATCTTACACAAAAAGATGTGCGTCAGTAAATACCAAGATAGCGTTCGAGAATGATCTTGGCGGCAATGGAGTCTACCCTGCCGTCTTTTTTATGCCGGAATTGTCCTGCCGTCAGTTCCTGCGCTTCGAAACTGCTTCCCTGCTCATCCTGGTAAACTACAGGGATATTGAGCTCCAGCAATCCGACAAAGTGTCTGATGCGCCGCTCCATCTCCGCTTCGCTCGAACCCCCCTTTGGCAGTCCGACTACAAGTGTTTCAATCTCCCATTCTTCTAAAAACGCTTTGACATCCTGCGCTGCCTGATTGCGGTTTTTTCTGAGGATGGCATTTTGGGGCAACACGATCTTCCCGTCAAGGCATATCGCAGTGCCGATACGTTTGAGTCCGACGTCGATACTTGCTGTTTTCATACTGAGAGTATATCCAAATTTGTTACAATGGAAGCGTGTATTTATGTATATAAAATTTATTTATAGTCGATAGAGAGTTTTTTTTATGTTGTTTATGTAAAATAGAATTTTGGAGGTTGGATTATGAAGAAACTCTTTATTATGTATGGAATAGGTACCGTGTCCCTGCTTTTTGCGGAGACTGTTGCCATTGCACCGAAAGATACCTATTGGATATGGATAGCGTTGGTATTTGCTGCCTTCGGTGTATTGATATGGTTTGTTTCTTCACGCCGGACACAAAAAATGGAAGAGATGTATCGGCAAATGCTTGAAAAACAGCAGGAGATTGAGCAGTCGCAGGCTCTGTTTTTGGCAAGCATCAGTGAAAATATTCACGATATTGTTGCAAAGAACTATCAGGATACGGCATATGTACCGGATGTCGCCGGAGAGAAGGCAAAGACTATTCAGAAAGAGAAACGCCGTAAACTGCTTGATGTGACCAACGATCTCATTGAATTTCTCCGGCTTAAATCCAAAAAAGTCGAGATCACACATGAAAAATTCAACCTCAACAATGTACTTAACGAAGTTTCCGGTTCTGTCTGTTCGCAATTCAAAGGAAGTGACGTTGAACTGATCTTCGATATCGATTCCAATATCCCGCGTTACCTCATAGGAGATGCCCGTAACCTTGAAAGGACACTTCATAACCTGTTGGAATATGTGCTCAGTGAAGTCGACAGCGGTGAAGTAACGCTGGAAATAGCAATGTTCGGCAACTATGAAGAGCAGATCGAACTGCAGTTTCGACTCAGTGACAAAGGGCAGGGCTTGAGTGAGGCACAGAAGGAGTCACTTTTTGTGCCGACTTATGATGAGGAGAGCCAGACTTACAGCGGATTGGGGCTTTTTGTTGCCAAGTCGCTGATTGAAATGATGCAGGGGGCATTGGTGGTCGACAGTGTTGTGGGCAAAGGGACAACGTTTACCCTGACACTGCCGTTTGAAATGCTCGATCCAAGTAACCGGCGTAATTACCGCTTGCCTGAAAAGGTATTGACTGCCAAAAAGGTTTTCATTGTTGACAGGAGCTACAACTCGGGACTGGCGATCAAAAAGATGTTCGCCTACTTCCGCCATGATGTCAAGGTTGTGACCAAAGAAGAGTTCCTCGGGAAAAAACACAATTTAACCCCCTATGATATTGTCATATTGGATGAATCTCTTTTCAATCCGCGTACGGTGGCATATCTTGAACAGCTCAAAAAGCAGAAAGCGCTCAAGGTCATTGCACTTAACGCACTGTTGCAGAAAAATGAGGAGGAAAAATATCCTGAACTTGTTGACAGGGTATTGAGCAAGCCTGCAAACCAGGAACGTGTTTTTGAATTGATCATCAATCTTTTTACCCCTCAGCGCATTGAAAAAAGCAAAGAGGAAGCAAAGAGCCATAATGCCTATGGGCTTACCCACCGCAGTGAAATTCAGGAGGCACCGCATATTACGCAGCAGAGTTTCCGGGACTTTTCCGGAAAGCGTCTGCTTATCGTTGAAGATGACACGATCAACCAGAAAGTTCTGACCAATATTCTCAAAGTTTCGGGAATGGAAATTGCCATTGCCAATAATGGGCGTGAAGCAGTCAATATGGTCAAGGAGAGCCTGGAACCGTTTGACCTTGTGTTAATGGATATCAATATGCCGGTTATGGACGGATATGTCGCTACCCAGATGATACGGCTGGAGAGTGAATATGACAATCTGCCTATTGTCGCCTTTACGGCACTGGCACTCGAAAGCGAACGGGAGAAGATCTTTAACAGCGGGATGAACGCCTACCTGACAAAGCCGCTCAATATCGGAAAGCTCTATACGGTTTTCAAAATGTATATGCCCGGCAGCAGCGCACAGCAGCAGAGGGTACAATCATACAAAGTGGTTGACAGTAATGTACTCGATATCGACAAAGGGATCGGCTACGCCAACGGGAATGAGGGATTCTATATGGAAATTCTAAAGGAGTTCCTCGATGCATATGGAAACAGCGGAGAACTTTTTGCCAAACTGGTGCACGAACACCGCTACGAGCAGCTGAAGATGCTCTGCCTGGACATAAAGGGGCTTACCGGCAGTATCGGTGCGATACAAATGTATCAGCTTATTGCCAAAGTTCACCAGAAGGTGATTTACCATCAGGAAGAGATGCTCAGTGAGTATATAGATGCCTATGAGAAAGAGCTTGGACGTCTGGAAAGTGAAATTGAACGCTATCTTTCACACTGAAAAGGCGGGAGAAAGGGTTAGCGTATTTCAGCGATGAATGCATCTTTCTGGATGGTTTTGCGTACCCTTTCCCTCACCGGAAGTGTTTCAGCCCGGGTTGCATAAGGGCCTATGAGCAGTTTGTTGATCGTCTGTCCGTTATGTGGGAAACGAATGATTTTGTAATGGAGTCCTGCCCGGCTGATTTTGTAGAGCAGATCTGCCTTGGGACGTCCGACAAACGAGCCGACCTGTACAAAGAAGTTTCCTTTTTTTCCTTTTGATTCCAGCTCCTGCATCGGCGCCTGAATGACAATGGCTTTGCCTTTGGACTTTGACATGGCCGATACCGGTTTCTTGGCAGAGGAAGGCACAGTTTTGGTGTTTTGCCACGGGCGGCTTGTTTGGGCTAAAGTCAGTTTCTCTTCAGGCAGATATCTGCGGCAGACACGCAGGCGCTTTTTATAGTAGGGGGAGGTGAAAAGGTTGGAGTAGACCACCTCTTTTTTGGTTGTACTCGCATGTGTGAACCAGCCATCTCCGAGATACATACCTACATGGGTGATTTTTCTCGGATGGTGTCTGTCGGTAGCGAAAAAGATGAGGTCACCGTACTGCAGATCACTCACTTTGACTTTTTTCCCCACCTTCGCCTGTTCCCGTGCCACACGGGGGATCTCGATGCCCATCGATCCGTACATATAGTAGGTGAAACCGGAACAGTCAAAGCGGTCGGGTCCCTCTTCAGCCCAGACATACGGGCTTCCCTGCAACTGCTTGACCATTTTTTCAAGGTTTTGTCTGTCAGGTGTATAGCGTACTTTGGGTTTGATCACTTCATAGTGGGGATGTTTGGGGAATGCATCAGGCGTACAGCCTGAAAGTAACAGGAGTGAAATGGAAGCGGCAGCGAGATAAACAGGTTTCATGCAGCAATTATAGAGCACACCTCTTTAAAAGAAGGCGTACCTACCCGTGTCTGGGTACCGCACGTTTGGGCAGTCCCTTGTCCGGTGTCCATGGTGTGGTATAGCGTAAGCTGGTCTCCTCCATCTTTTTCAGAGGCGCGTCACAGTTCATATACTTTTTACGCTCATCCAGACTGAGGTAGCGGCGGCACACTTTGATGCGGCGCATATATTTTGGCTCTTCTCTGAAATTTGTGAGTGTCACCCGGCGTTTTTTGCTGCTTGCTTCGGCGAACCAGCCGTTGCCAAGGTAGATACCCACATGGCTGATACGCCTGCTCCGTTTGTTGGTACTGCCAAAGAAGATCAGGTCGCCATACTGCAAATCTTTAAAGGAGACCTTTTTGCCTACCTTCGCCTGTTCGCTCGCAGTACGGGGGATATCGACCCCCATTTTGTTGTAAATGTTGTAGGTTAGCCCGGAACAGTCGAAAGCATTCGGCCCCTCTTCCGCCCAGACATAGGGTTTGCCAAGGCAGGTGTCCAGCAACGCCTGAATATTCTTACGGTTGGGAGTACAGACAGGTTGGGGTTTGATAATGTCGTAGTTGGGGTAATGATAGGGTTTTTTCTCGGCACATCCCTGTAGTACAAGGAGTATGACACATGCAGAAAGGAACAGTTTGATCATAGCGTCCCCCTCTTAAAGAATGAGCATCGCATCTCCGTACGAAAAGAACCGGTAACGGTGTGCAATTGCCTCTTGGTACAATTGTAACGTTTTTTCTCTTCCAATAAAAGCGCTCACGAGCATTATGAGTGTACTTTTGGGCAAATGGAAGTTGGTGAGCAGATGGGTGACACGTTGCGGCGGATTGTGGGGGTTGAGAAAGAGGTCGCATTCTCCTTCTGTTTTTCCGGTACGTACATAATATTCAATTGTTCGGGTCACGGTTGTTCCAACGGCCAGCAGCGGTGTGTCGCTGTCGAGTACGTCCGCTGCCTCTTTTGGAATGTGAAAGTACTCCGAATGCATTGGGTGATCGAGAATCTTTTCGGCTTCGACCGGTTTGAAGGTACCGGCACCGACATGAAGGGTCAGGGTATGGGCAGGATGTGCAGCTTTCAATGCTTCAAAGAGTTCCGGAGTGAAATGGAGTGAAGCCGTAGGTGCGGCAACAGCACCGGCTTCACGGGCAAACAGAGTCTGATAGTCACGTTCGTCAGTCTCTTTGTCTTCTCGCTGCATGTAAGGGGGCAGGGGAATGTGACCGATGGTATCGAGAAGCTGTACAAGTGCTTCAAAGCGTATGGGCTCACCGTTACGCCTGAAGGTGACAATGCGTGAACCGTCTGCATTAAGTGTCTCAACTGTGGCGACAAGCGCCTGGTCGAAAAAGAGCTGTGTACCTTCACGTACCTTGCCGCGTATCATAACCAGAGAACGGTAGGCATCAAGACTTTTGTTAAAGAGAAGCTCCACTTTTCCGCCGCTCTCTTTTTTACCGAAAATACGTGCCTTGATGACACGGGTGTCGTTGAGGAATACGTCACATTCAGGCAGAAAATCGAGCAGGTGACGGAAAGTAGTATGGGTTACCGTATCGGATTTACGATCGTAAACAAGCAGTTTTGCACTGTCTCGCGGATAGACCGGTTCTGACGCGATCAACCCTTCAGGAAGATCGTAGGCATAACTCTCCGTCAGCAGTTCGGCAGACATCTACGATTGGTGGGACGATGCTTCGTCAGTTTCATCTTCATCATCCTCTTCTTCGGGTTTTTCAGGGTTGACGGCAGCAACAATGAGAATGGAGACACCATACAAAATGACCAGCGGTGCGGCCATCAGCAGCTGTGTCAAAATATCCGGCGGTGTCAACAGGGCGGCAACGAGGAAGATGATGACAATGGCGTACTTGAAGAAGTCTTTGAGGGTACGGTCGGTTACCAGTCCCAGCAGAGCCAGGAAGTAGGCAAAGACCGGCAGTTCAAAGGCCAGCCCGAAGCCCAGCATGATCTTGGTGAAAAAGCCGACATAATCCTCGATGTTGATCAGCGGTGTATAGAGGAATGCCCCGAAGGTAATGAGGAACTGGAACCCGAACGGTGTGACGATGTAGTAGGCAAAAAGTACTCCTATCAGGAACATAATGGAACCGCCAATCACAAAGGGGAGTACCATCTTCTTTTCATGGCTGTAAAGACCCGGTGCGACAAAGAGCCAGAGCTGATAGAGAATGAATGGCAATGCCAGCAGCAGGGCGGCAAAGAAGGAGACTTTCAGTGCAACAAAGAAAGCGCCGCCGACCTGATGGGTAGTGATCTGTCCGTTGAATGTATTGTGGGGTGAAAGTCCGTTGGAGCTGTTGTTTTCCATATCTGCAAGCAGATGTGTGAGTTCTTTGGCCGAGGCGGCAGCCTTTTGAAGCAGCTGTGCCAGTTTGCCGTGTGTTTCTTTGGATGCGGCGTTTAGATCATCGCTCAACTCCGCCGCTTTTTTGGACGGAAGTGAAACCGTGAGGTTCTGCTCCTTCTCTTTCATCTTCCAGGTTGCTTTGTCCTGTGATTCGATAATGCGTCCAACCTGTACCAGCGCATCGTTCAGCGGCTGGGTGATCCATGTCAAGATCTGATTGTGGAAGGTAAAGGTGACGATAAAGGCAATGAATACCGAAAGTACGGAGAGACCGAGACGCTTTCGCAGTTCTGCCAGGTGTGGGCGTAACTCTTCAAACATCAGTTATTCCCCTTTTCATCTTCCGTTGGTGTTGTTGTCTGCTCTTCATTTTTATCGGTTGTTTTGAAAGTGCGCTCTTTTTTCTTCATTGGAACGCTCTCCATTTTGGGTTCGACCTGCACAGTAGGACGGTTATCGTCCGCATAGGGACTGTTGTTCTTGGCAGGAGCGGAAGCAGGGGTGTCTTCAATGATCGTGGGCTCATCGAGAATATCATCCATCGAAATGTTTTTAAAACCCTGCAGCTCTTCAGTGGCACTGTCAAGCTGCCGCTTGTAGCTCATTGCTTCCTCTTTGAGGTCTGCAATACGCATCTCCTCTTCAAGAGAGCTTTTGGCTTCGTTGACGGTCTTTTTGACACTTTTGAACAATTTGGCAATCTGCACCATTGCTTCGGGAAGTTTATCTGGTCCCAAAAACAAAATGGCAATGACTGCAATGAGAAGTAATTCGGTAAATCCGATGCCAAACATACGCTGCCTTCATAATAGAGTGGGGGTATTTTAACAAATTATCCTAAAAGGTAGAGCGCAAGGGCATCGGCAATGAAGAAGTCTGGGTTGTAAAAACGCTCTGCGGTTTCAGTCAGCTTTTTTTCTGAAACAAGTGTATGGGCGCGTTCGAGGTAGGCTTGCGGCAGCATTGTTTTGTCAATACCTATGCGGCTGCGCAGCCCCAAAAAGATCGCTTCGGTGAGCAGCTCATTTTGGGTAAGGTGCTCTTCTTCTATTTTCAACGGGTCGGCAATATAGGCTTCGATGCCGTTTCGGGGGTAGAAGCGGGTGTCCTTGAAAAAACCGACTGCCCCTGCGCCTGCACCAATGTAGTCCTGAAGTTCCCAGTAGCCGAGGTTGTGACGGCTTTGGTACATGCCGAAGTTGGAGATCTCGTAATGGGTGAATCCGCGTGTTTTAATCTGTTTGGCAACGAAAAAAGCGAGGGAGTCGTTCTCCTGCCGTACCTGCGGTGTGGCAGCAAATTTTGTACCGCCTTCAATGGTCAGTTCGTAGGCTGAAAGATGGTCTATGGGGAGTGAAAAGGCTGTTTCAATATCTTTTGCAAGCAGTGTCTGCGTGTCGCCGCGATAGTTGTAGATGAGGTCAAGAGAAAGATGCTCGAATCCTAATGCATGTGCGGCAAGAAGCGCCTCTTTTGCCTGATCGGGAGTATGGGCGCGGTTGAGGGCTTTAAGTTTGGCTGCATCGAAACTCTGTACCCCGAAACTGACACGGTTGACACCGAGCGTTTTCATCCCCTCAAGCCAGCTTTTGGTTGCCGAATTGGGGTTGGCTTCGGTAGTGATTTCTGCATTGTCAGCCAGATAAGGTGCAAGCAGTTCGAAAAGTGGTGCATAGAGTTCCGGTGCAACGGTGGAGGGTGTACCGCCGCCGATGAAAAGGGTTTCGATGCTGCCTTTTTGGGCGCCGAAACGTTCAAGCTCGAAGGAAAGCTGCTTTACAAGTGCCTGCATGTACGCTGCCCGTGTATCGAACTTGTCGACATAGGAGTTAAAGCTGCAGTAGTGGCATTTGGAGTCACAGTAGGGGATGTGAAGGTAGGCTAACAAAATGGCTCTCTTTCATTCATATGTAATCGTATTTTAGATAGAATCATATCAGAAATTTCAGAGCATGTCTCTAAAAATCAGTATTAAAATTTATCGAAGATGAGTGTGAATTATGCAAGAGAAAAAGCGTTATCGCCCAAATGTTGCAGCGGTCATACTCTCTCCAAAATATCCGGAAAAGTGCGAATTTTTTATTGCCCACCGCAGTGATATCAAAAATGCCTGGCAGTTCCCCCAGGGGGGGATTGATGCAGGAGAGACACCAGAGGAGGCGTTGCACAGAGAACTCATGGAAGAGATCGGATGCAATGACATTGAAATACTCGGAGAGTTTCCCGAGTGGATCACCTATGACTTCCCCAAGGTGGCCAGAGGAAAGTGTTACCCCTATGACGGACAGACGCAGAAATATTTTCTCGTCCGACTCAAAGAGGATGCTAAAATTGACCTCAAGGCGTTTGAGATACCGGAATTTGAAGAGTATGAGTTCGTTGAATACGAAGAGTTGTTCAAGCGTGTGACCTACTTTAAACGTAAAGTTTATCGGAAAGTGATCGACTATTTTATGCAGCAAGGATTGATATAGAATGTTAGTGGTACAGAAATACGGCGGAACGAGTGTCGGTGACCTCGACCGCATCGAGAATGTCGCCAACCGTGTCGCCAAGGCGCGTGATGAAGGCAAGGATCTTGTCGTAGTCGTCTCGGCGATGAGCGGAGAGACCAACAAGCTCATCTCCTATGCGGAGCACTTTACGAAGCATCCGGCCAAAAAAGAGATGGATATGCTGCTCAGTTCCGGCGAACGGGTTACAGCGGCACTCCTCTCTATCGCGCTGCAGGCGAAAGGCTATGATGCCGTTGCGATGACGGGACGTCAGGCGGGCATCGTCACCGATGACCTGCACACCTATGCACGTATCGAGAAAATCGATCCAAGTGCGATGCAAAAGGCGATCGGTGAAGGGAAAATCGTCATCGTTGCCGGCTTCCAGGGTGTTAACAAAGACGGCTCTGTTACCACACTCGGACGCGGTGGTTCAGACCTTTCGGCTGTAGCGCTTGCGGGTGCACTGCATGCAGACCAGTGTGAGATATACTCCGATGTGGACGGCATCTACACGACCGATCCGCGCATTGAGCCCAAAGCGAAAAAGCTCGATACCATCAGTTACGACGAGATGCTCGAACTTTCAAGCCTGGGCGCGAAAGTTTTACAGAACCGTTCGGTGGAGCTTGCCAAGAAACTGGGGGTCAAGCTCTATGCAAAGAGCAGTTTTACAGAGAATGAAGGCACATTAATTACAGAGGAGACGGAAAATATGGAAGAGGTACTGGTAAGCGGTGTAGTGCTCGACAAAAATCAGGCAAGAGTGACCCTCAGAGGGGTTTCAGACAGACCGGGAATTGCTGCAGAAATTTTCAACAAACTGGCGGAAGAGAATATCAATGTCGATATGATCATTCAGAATGTCGGTACAGACGGTAAAACCAATCTCGGTTTTACCGTTCCGCAGAGTGAACTGGAAAATGCCAAAAAAGTGGTTTCATCGTTTGATCACGATATTGAAGGTGTGGATTACGACGAGAATGTCTGTAAAGTTTCCGTTGTCGGTGTGGGTATGAAGTCGCACTCCGGTGTGGCGGCAAAAGCCTTTAATGCACTGGCAGAGAACAACATTAACATTCAGATGATCTCCACCTCCGAGATCAAGGTGTCGATGATTATTGACGAAAAGTATGGCGAACTTGCCATCAGAACTCTCCACGACGCCTACGAATTGGACAAGTAACACATCGTGCAACAGCTTCTGAAGTGGACACTGGAAACCATTCGTGAAGAAGACTGCTTCTCGTGGATGGAGGAACACCGGTACGAGTGGGCACCGCTTGTCAAAAGTGCTATTGACCAGATGCTTGAAGGAAAAACGGTACTGCTCTTGACAGACGTGCCTCGAAAATGGTTTGGAAAGTATGTACTTGAACATATCAACGATACCGTGAAAAACCGTCCGCTGCTCCCTGTATTTCCCCTGGCGAAAATGTATCCTTCTCTTGGTACACTCACGTCGAGTCAGGAGCTTGAACTTTTTGAAGATATGCTCGAACTGGCCTATCCCAACGGTTACTTCATCTGGTATATCGGCAAAGGCGACCACCCTTTTACAAAGCTCGCTTTCCGCTGTGATGACAGTTTTCTGTGGCTGATGGATGAAGAGGTGGAGAACAGTTTTCTGCTGCGAAGCAGTGATGAGATGCTCGACATCAAACTGCTGCAGCTGTACAAACTTTTTGACATGACACTGTCAGAAGCACTTTTCGGAGAGCTCGATCTTGAGTCCTGAGTTGATACTTCGCAGTCAGGTACTTATCAGCAATGATATTGCCGGTACTGTCGAACATTTGCGAAATCTCAAAACCAATGAACGTATTGTTGAAATATGCAAACTTGATCCCAAAGACGATACTTTCAAAGTTGAAGATGCCAAACTTGCCATCGAAAAAGCCTACCTTGCCAGTGAAGAGACTACCGTTATTATCCTTGCGGCAAAGCATTTCTCCCCCATTGTCCAGAACAAACTGCTCAAGGTGATTGAAGAGCCGCCGAAGAACAAGGAATTCATCATTGTAACCGTGAGCAAGGCGACCATTTTGCCGACGATCCGTTCGCGTCTGCCCATTAAAGTACTTTCGCAAACGATAGAAGAAGAAGCGTTGGGGCTCGATGTCGCGCAGCTTAGCCTTGCAGATGTCTATGCCTTTATCCAGACACACAGACGTACGGATGCCAAGCAGATGAAACGGTTGGTAGAACGCATTGTAAAGACAGCCATTACTGCTGAAAAGTTTGATCTGGATGAAAAAACACTCAAACTTTTTTCCGATGCCTATATCGCACTCGATGTCGGTTCTCCTCCCCAGTTTGTACTTAATACCCTCCTTCTGAAACTGCTTGCGAAAAAGCGAAGATAGCCCCTCTTTTCTTCATCTTTTAGTATGATTGTTAATATTTATACTATAATATCCCAATTTAAATCAAGTAATTTACTCAAGGAGTATAATCATGTTAAAAGTCTATTTTGGGCAGTGGCGTGACGGCCGGCTGAAGCGTCTGCCCTATCTGGGGTACTATTTTCTGCTGATCTTTCTTATGATGCTGCTGGTTGGCGGTATTATTATGGCTGCGGGTGCAGCTGAGAGTATGATGGAAATGGATATCGCTGCGGTGCAGGCGATGCTTGTTGCCAAGTTTGGTATGGTGATGATCTTTGCTGTTTTTCTTTTTGTGATCGCCATGGGAGTAGCCAATATCAATATTATGGCAAAACGTATCCGTGATATGGGACTTCCTGCATGGTGGACCATTCTGGGGATTATCGCTGTCTCCATGCTGTTGAATATTTTCTTCCCCGTACAGGAAGTTTCGGTTGCCACTGCTGTGGTCGATAACGGGGGCATGCCTTCGGCCTCTTTTGCGGCACACGGCACAACAGCCGGGTGGATCACACAACTGTATGATCTGTTCATCTTTTTATCGCTGGTACTGATTCCCAGTGATTTTTTCAAAAAAAGCGTAGTGTAGGAAACTTCAATGCAGCTTTACAGGCTGGGTGACCTCTCCGATACAAAGGCGGTACTTGAAAAGCTTGGTGTGGAAAGCGGAGGTATTGCCATTATGTCCAAAAAGATGGAACTGCTCTGTTTCTATATCAAAGACCTTCGCACACCCGCAGCAAATATTCTCAAACAGGATGCATTGAGTATTGGTGCGGAGCTTGCCGTACCCGGCGGCGTGATCACCTGTGAAAAGGAGCACTTTGACTGCATTCTCATCGGAACACGCAAACACATCGAGATTCTTTCCCGCAAAGAGCTGGCACAGCCTTTTGGCCTCAAAACACTCGCCAAAGAACTTAAATCGTTTCTAACCCCTGTCACTTTTCCTGTGCGCATTATGGGTGTTATCAACGCCAACGAAGACAGTTTCTACTCTGGCAGCCGTTTTCAGGCAAGTGATGCCATAGCACGTATTGAGACGATGATCGAAGAGGGTGCGCAAATCATCGACATAGGGGCAGTCTCTTCCCGACCGGGTGCAGAAGCTGTCAGTGCGGATACAGAACTGGCACGCATCAAGCCTGTCTGTGATGCCATTAAGGCATCGAAACTCTACGAAAAAGCACTGTTCTCTATTGACAGCTATACCCCTGAAGCAGTCTCCTATGCGCTGCAAAGCGGATTTGGACTGATCAACGATATTACCGGTGCTTCCGATGAGCGGCTGCTGGCATTGGCTGTGGAGCATGATGTCAGGTACTGCATGATGCATATGCAGGGTACTCCGCAGACCATGCAGCAAAACCCTGTTTATGAGGATGTCACGGCCGAAGTAAGCACTTTTTTTGAAGAGCGTATCGCCAAAGCCGAAGCACAGGGCTTGAAGCGGGAGAATATTATTCTCGATGTGGGTATCGGCTTTGGCAAGACACTTGAACATAACCTGACACTCATTAAAAACCTGCGCCATTTCACCCACTTTGGCTGCGAAGTCCTCATAGGAGCCAGCCGGAAGTCGATGATAGACAAGATTGTTCCAACACCGGTGGAAGCACGTTTGCCCGGCACACTCGCGTTGCACCTCAAAGCGGTGGAGAATGGTGCAAGCATCGTACGCTGCCACGATGTAGCCGAGCACAGACAGGCACTTAAAGTGTGGCATGCACTGCACTGAAAACACCTTTTTAAAGAGTACATTTTTACACGATGGATGGAGAAGCCATGACCTATGATGAATATATAAAAAACGTTGAAACCCTCAAAAAATGGGCCTATGCCTATTATGTCGAGGACAACCCCATAGCTACAGATGAAGAGTATGACAAGCTTTATCATGCAGTCCTTGCCTATGAACAGGCACATCCTGACAAAGTACGTGAAGATTCTCCCACACAGCGTGTCGGCGGTGTGGTGCGTGAAGAGTTCACCAAAGCCAAACATATCAAACGGATGTGGAGTATGGAGGATGTCTTCAGTAAAGAAGAGGTTGCCGAGTGGCTGGAGCGTGTGGAAAAGAATGTAGGCAAGTGCGACTACTACTGCGAACCCAAATTTGACGGGGCGAGCATGAACCTGCTTTACGAAAATGGAAAACTGATACGTGCGATCACCAGAGGGGACGGCATTGTCGGTGAAGAGGTGACGGAGAATGTCAAAACGATCCGTTCTGTTCCGTTGGTCATTGACTACAAGGAGCTTATCGAGATACGCGGTGAAGTGGTCATCAGGAAAGATGATTTTGAAAAGATCAACGAAGAGCGGCTTAAAGAGGGAGAGCCCCCCTTCGCCAACCCCAGAAATGCTGCTGCGGGCAGTCTACGCCAGCTGGACTCTTCTGTAACAGCCAAACGACGGCTTGTCTTTTATCCGTGGGGAGTGGGAGAGAATACACTGCCGCATAAACGTCTTTCCGAGAAGATGGCGTTTGTCTATGCGCAGGGATTTTTGAAGCCGCCCTACGAGCGGCCATGCAATACACTGGATGAGATTGAAGATTTCTATCAGTTCCTGATACAGAAGCGTGATGAAATTCCTATGATGATGGACGGAATGGTCATCAAGGTTGACGAAATTGAAAAACAGGAACAGCTTGGCTATACCGTCAAGTTCCCAAAGTGGATGTGTGCCTACAAATTCCCTGCGGTGGAAAAAGTAACCAAACTGCTGGATGTGACACTGCAGGTGGGGCGTACGGGGGTTATTACGCCGGTTGCAGAGATCGAACCGGTCAATATCGAAGGTGCAGTGGTCAGCCGTGCAACGCTGCACAATTTTGATGAGATCGAACGAATGGATATCCGTATCGGGGATCATATCATCATCATACGAAGCGGTGATGTGATTCCAAAGATTACCAAGGTGCTTACGGATCGCAGAACAGGGAAAGAGAAGCCTATCGAACGTCCGACACACTGTCCTGTCTGCGGTTCGGAGCTTCTCGATGAGGGAGCGCTTATCAAGTGTCAGAACCTGGAGTGTCCCGCCCGCGTGGTAGGGTCCATCATCCACTTTGCCAAAAAAGGGTGTATGGATATCGACGGGCTGGGCAGCAAGATTGTCGAGCAGCTGGTAAAGGCAGGAAAGATCCATGATATTCTCGACCTCTACAGCCTCACTTACGATGATCTGGCTGACCTTGAGGGTTTTAAGGAGAAGAAGATCAACAATCTGCTCCATGCCATTGCCGCAACCAAAGGGGCACCGCTGCACCGCCTTATCAACGCGCTTGGCATCGAGCATATCGGTGAGGTGGCGAGCAAAGCGCTTGCGGAACATTTCGGTCTTCGTATTGTCGATGCGACCTTTGACGAGCTTGTTGCCATTGACGGCATTGGAGAAGAGATGGCCAATTCTGTACTGGAATTCATGCGGGTCAACCGTGAAAAGGTACTTAAACTCTTCGAAGTGATTCAGCCTAAAGTGGAAGAAAAAGTAGAAGCTGCAGAGAACCCGTTCAAGGGTAAGACAGTTGTATTGACAGGTACGATGAGCCGACCGCGTGGCGAGATTAAAACAATGCTGGAAAAGCTCGGTGCGAAAGTAAGCGGTTCTGTCAGCAAAAAAACCGATTTTGTGATTTATGGGGAAGAGGCGGGAAGCAAACTGACCAAGGCACAGAGCCTTGGCGTGCCGACCCTTACTGAAAAGGAAATGGAGCGTATGCTCCTCTCTTCAGGCGTAACAGTATAGTTACGCTTCGTTGAAGATGTCGACAAGCTCTTCTTTGCTTGTTTTGAGGTAATCTTTTTTGATCAGCTTTTTGATCTTTGATTTTGCTGTAGCGTCAAGCAGTGCTTCAACCTCTTTTTCTATCGGTTCCGGAACAGAGACGAAAAGTCTGCCTTTTGCATCCTGTGCAACAGCATTGATATCTTTGGCAAGATCTTCGATGACTCTCTTTTTGATTTCCAGTTCGAGGTTATGCTCTTCGGCAATGCCGCCTTTGAAACGTCCTGCTTCATCTGTGACGATATCCTGCAGTTTTTTATGGGCATCGATATAGTCTTTGGCTGTTACGAGATCGAGCTTGACTTCAAACTCTTTGAGTCCCGCTTCGGCTTCGAGTGTTCTCGGTTTTGCCTCATAGACTTTCATTTCTCCCAGACTTGCAACAACGACAGTGTCTCCGACTTTTATTTTTCCAGGCATGCTTGCCTCCTTTTTTTGAAATGTATTGCTACTGTTATTATAGAATGTTTTGGCAGAGAAAAAGGCAAGTTTGGTTGCAAAATATGTTAATGACCCCTTTTTTGATAGAATACGGAAACAAAATTCAAAATCTCTTAATAGAAAACAGAGAAATTCCGTACAAGAAAGAGGCATAATGAGACTGGATAAATATCTTGTGGAAGAGGGTTACTTCGAAAGCCGGAACCGTGCGCTTGAAGCGATTAAGAGTGGAACGGTGACCGTTAACGGGAAAAAAGCCAAACCTTCTGTCAAGATCGATGCGGATACACGTGTGGAAGTATTGGATGTGAAGTTCTATGTCAGCCGTGCCGCACGCAAGCTTGAAGCATTTTTGCAGGAGCATCCTGTCGATATCGATGGAAAGAGCGTTCTTGATATCGGCTCTTCGACAGGCGGTTTTGCCCAAATTGTCCTGGAGCAGGGTGCTGCAAGTCTTGCCTGTGTGGATGTAGGGCGTGACCAGCTGCATATTTCCATCCGCTCCAATGGCAGGGTAGCGGTATATGAAGAGACGGATATAAGGGATTTTGCCGCAGAGAAGGGGTTCGAGGTACTAACCTGTGATGTTTCTTTTATCTCCGTGATGCAGATCATGCCCGATATTGACAGACTTGCCCAGAACGGGGCAGATATCATTATTCTTTACAAACCGCAGTTTGAAGTGGGAAAAGAGGTCAGGCGTGACAGCAGAGGGGTGGTACAGGATCTGGATGCCATTGCCCGGAAAAAAGAGGCGTTTGAAGCTGAAATGAAAAAACTTGGCTGGGATGCTGTGTATCAGGGTGAGTCCAGCGTAACAGGCAAAGAAGGCAATCAGGAATATTTGTACCATTTCGTTAAAATTAGAAATTAGAAATTAGAAATTAGAAATTAGAAATTAGAAATTAGAAATTTGGAAGTGGAAAGTGAAAGTTGATAACTGTATAAAATCGATTGCCATCGGGTCGTTTGACGGCATGCATATTGCACACCAGGCACTGATAGAACGTGTAGAAACTGTAGTGGTCATAGAGCGTAACGGCGGTTATCTGACCCCAGGATACAAACGTGCAAACTTTACCGACAAGCCCTGTGCTTTTTACCATTTTGATAAAATACGCCACCTTGCGCCTGAAGCATTTGTTGCCAAGCTGAAGGAAGATTTTCCAAAACTTGAGAAGATAGTGGTCGGTTACGACTTTGCCTTTGGAAGGGATAAAGAGGGAGATGCAGCCCACCTGGAAAGGCTTTTTGACGGAGAAGTGGAGATTGTCGGTGAAATCACGATCAAGGGTATTTCGGTACACTCCCGGACGATCAGGGCACTGCTGAAAGAAGGTGATATGGTACATGCGAACCTTTTGCTGGGTAGAGCCTATCAGGTGGAAGGGGAAGTAGTGCGTGGACAGGGGCTGGGGAAAACGCATCTGGTACCTACACTGAACCTGAAAGTGTTACATTACCAGCTTCCCAAAGAGGGGGTATACCGTACTGCAACCTGTGTTGACGGCGTATGGCTGCCGAGTGTCAGCTTTTTGGGACACCGTCTTTCAACAGATGGCAGTTATGCCGTAGAAACGCATATTGTAGGTTCTGAGGTGGAAGTAGCTCCCGGTAATGAGGCGGCGCTACGTTTTGAAGCCTTTATCCGTCCAAACCGAAAGTTTGAAACACTGGATGCTCTCAAAGCACAGATCCAGGCAGATATCGCCCGGGTGACAAAAGCGGAGATCAAATAGTATAGGTGGGGTTGGCACAATAGGCAGAAGCATCCGGTTGATAGTAGGCAATTTTATTTTTGCCGCTGTGCTTGGCTTTGTACATCGCTTTATCTGCCCGATCGAGAAGCATCTCCGGACTGCTGGCATCATTGGGGTAGAGTGATGCACCGATGCTCATGCCTACCTGCAGCCTGATGTTGTCTATGATGAATATGCGTTCTGAAATAGCGCGTAGTTTCTCAAGAATACCCTGAAGGTATTCAAAGCTTTTCAGCTCTTCAATAAGAATGACGAACTCATCTCCTCCAAAACGGCAGATAGTATCTTCTTTGCGCAGTATTTCCCTAAAGGCACTTGCAATCTCTTTGAGTACTTCATCGCCTACAGAGTGACCATAGGTATCGTTAATTGGTTTAAAATCATCGAGATCGCAGAAAATAACAGCGATACATTGATTGAAACGGTTGGCATGGTTGATGGCATGTTCAAGTCTGTCATTGAGCAATAGGCGGTTTGAAAGACCGGTAAGCGGGTCATGTGTGGCAAGAAATGCCTGTTGCTGCGCATCCTTGCGCTGATGGGTGACATCGGAGAAGATACCGATATAGTTTTCGACCTCTCCTTTGTCATTGCGAATAGCGTTGATACTGAGCCATTCAATATAGATCTCGCCATTTTTCTTACGGTTGGTAATTTCTCCCTGCCAGTAGCCGTTTTTCTCGATCTGTTCCCACATTTGATGGTAAAAATGTTTGTCATGTACCCCCGAACGCAGCAGTTTGGGATCTTTTCCGATGACTTCATTTGGTGCGTAGCCTGTAATTTGAACAAAGGAATCATTGACATGTACAATACGGTTTTGGGCATTGGTAATGAGTACACCGTCCATGGTGTGCTCAAAGACTGCAGAAGACATTTTGAGTGAAGTGATGTTCTGCGCATTGTTGATGGCCGAGCCAATAATGGAAGAAGCGGTACTGAGCATCTCGACATCGGTTTCGGTAAGTTCCTGGCGGTTACTGTTGCCAATGCCGAGGAATCCCCACCATTTTTCATTGACGAAGATGGGGAGTATCAGTAGAGAATCGATGGCAAAAGCCTGTAGAAGACGCTGCTTGGAACGGTCATAATCCTTAATGCAACCATTGACCCGTTCTCCCTGTTCAAGCTGATGTTTCCACCGCATCAAATGATGGCGCTTGTAATTAAGCTTTTTTTTCCCGCGTACCCTCTCAGTATCGGTAATGGCAATGATCTGTGTAGCCGTTGTGTTTGTTTTGTCGTTTTGATAGAGAAAAACAGCAGCCGTTTCCGATGCCTGTTTCAAATGGAAAAGCTCCTGGTAAAGTGCTGCTTTCCAATCAACCTGCTGCAAAAAATTGTGGGACATCTCGTTGATTGCATGCAGAATTTTCTGCTGACGATTGAGTTCGGCCCGAATGCGCTTTTTCTCCAGAGCATCGTCACACAGCGGCTGAATGACCTGAGCGAAAACTTTGGCTTCGAAAGGTTTGGAAAAGAACTGATTTACACCGAACTTGATCGCCTGCAGCAGAATGTCACGGTTTTCAAAATTGGTAAAGATAGCGATCTTGACATGTTCATCAAGCTTCCGGATCTGTTCGACCATTTCCAGCCCGCCCATTTTGGGCATATTGATATCGGTCAGTACAATTTCCGGACGGTACTCTTTGAAGCGTATAAGTCCCTCTTCACCATTGGAAGCGACAATGACATGGTCTGCATACCTGTCGAGCATTTTCGTCAGGATAGAAGTGGTAATCTTGTCGTCGTCGACGACGAGTACAGTAATGTGTTGCACGTTCCCTATCCGATATTTGTTTTATTTATGAATTTACTTAGCATATTATAATGTTTTTTTCTTTGTATGTCTTCAAAAGAGCAGAAAATATGTGGATAATCAGCCTAAAGCAGCAATTAACATCAATTTTCATCAATAAAATAGATGAATGGCAATCAGATATTGAATTCAATTGCTGATGCAGGGAAAAGTTGTGCTAAAATCGTACCTGATATTCATGGAATAAGGAAAATACCGTGCAAAAAAAAGATGAAGTCTTTGCCAAACCTATAGAGAAAAAGTTCGAATTCGACAATGCAGTTGCGGCAGTGTTTGATGATATGCTGTCACGCTCGGTTCCTTTTTATGATGAAGTGCGCAGACTTATTATTTCGCTTATTCTTTCAGATGCCCGTGAAGGATTGCGGGTACTTGACCTTGGTTCTTCTACTGCAAAATTTCTGTTAGACCTGCATAGCAAGGCAAACGTGCCTATGGTGCTTACAGGTATCGACAATTCACCGGCAATGCTGGAACGTGCACAACAGAAATGTCAAGCCTTCGGTGCCGATATTACGCTGGAGTTGGCCGATATGCTTACCTATGGGTTTGGCAAAGAGGATGTGATTGTCGCAAACTATACCCTGCAGTTCATCCGTCCGCTGCAGCGTACCGCTCTGGTGAAGCGTATTGCCGATGCTCTGGAGAAGGATGGTATGTTTGTCTTCTCGGAGAAAGTAGTATTTGAGGATAAGAAGCTGGATAAGCAGATGATCGATATTTACTATGAATACAAACGTGAACAGGGATACAGTGACTATGAGATTGCGCAAAAGCGTGAAGCGTTGGAAAATGTACTGATTCCTTTTACGATTCAGGAAAATATCCGCATGTGCAGGGAAGCAGGTTTTACAAAAATTGACACGATTTTTCAATGGGCAAACTTTGTGACATTCGTGGCTAAAAAGTGACATTCTTTCGCTCTTTCCCATGAGTAGGGATTTCATTAATGAATATGAGTTATTCACAGTTTATTCACCATGTGAAAAAGTAAAATTCAAAAACTGTCGGTGAGGACGGGATTTATTATTTAATATCACTTATTCACGCGCTATTCACAGTGTGAAATGTGAAATATTTTTAACATATTTTCAGGATTGTCTGCTAAAGGGTACTCTTTTTCATCGTTTTTCGGTTATAATCTTCGCAATTTATTTTATGCAAGGATGCAATGATGCACTGGACACCCGGAAGCTGGAGAGACTTTCCCATTAAGCAACAACCGACTTATCCCGATAAAGAGGCACTTGAATATGTCGAAAAAGAACTGAAACACTACCCGCCGCTGATTTTTGCAGGGGAAGCGCGTCGGCTGAAGCAAAAACTTGCTGCTGCCGGACGCGGTGAAGCGTTCCTGCTTCAGGGGGGAGACTGTGCCGAAAGTTTTGCAGACTTCAACGCACAAAATATCAAAAATCTCTTCAAACTGATGTTACAGATGAATATGGTATTGATGTATTCTACGGGCAAACCTGTCGTAAAAGTCGGGCGTATTGCCGGACAGTTCGCCAAGCCGAGATCGTCTGACTTTGAAGAGAAAGACGGTGTCAAACTGCCAAGCTACCGCGGTGACATCATCAACTCCATCGAGTTTACCGAAGAGGCACGTGTGCCAAAGCCTGAGAATATGCTTCGTGCCTACAACCAGTCGGCGGCAACACTCAATCTGCTGCGTGCCTTTTCACGCGGCGGTTTGGCAGACCTGAACAAGGTACACCAGTGGAACCTCGACTTTATCAAAGACAACCCACTTGGGAAACGTTATGACGAGCTCAGCAATAAAATCGACCGGGCAATGAAGTTCATGGCAGCCTGCGGACTGACGAGTGATCTTGTACCGCAGTTGCATCAGACCACGCTCTATACTTCCCATGAGGCGTTACTGCTTAACTACGAAGAGGCGCTTACGCGTAAAGACAGTGAAACAGGTGAATGGTACGACTGTTCGGCTCATATGCTTTGGATCGGCGACCGAACACGTGATTTGAATGAAGCACACATCGAGTACTTCAGAGGTATTCAAAACCCGATAGGATGCAAAGTCGGGCCGACCATGGAAGTAGATGAACTGCTGCAGTTGATCGATGCGTTGAACCCCGAAAATGAAGAGGGAAGACTCAACCTTATTGTCCGTATGGGGGCAGACAAAATTTCCGAACTCTATCCACCGCTGCTTCAGGCAGTACGTGATGCCGGCAAGCATGTTGTCTGGACGATCGACCCGATGCACGGCAATGTTGAAAAATCTTCTACAGGTTTTAAAACGAGAGACTTTGACAACATCCTTTCTGAAGTCAAGCAGTTTTTCCATATTCATCAGGAAATGGGAACGGTTGCTGCTGGTATTCATCTTGAAATGACCGGAAACGATGTGACAGAGTGTACAGGAAGTACTTCCTGTGCCATTACCGCAGAAGGGCTTGCCAGCCGTTACCATACACAGTGTGACCCGCGTTTGAATGCGTCACAGGCGCTGGAGCTTGCCTTTATGATCTCCGATACGATCTGTGATAACTGTAACTAACAGATTTTCTTTCTTCTATGGATGCGATTTTATCGCATCCACTTTATTTTCTACACTTTACTTTACGGTAAAGATGTTTTCTCCGTTTTCATATCGGTATGTCAGGGTCATTTGGTGAATATCGAGAATGCTTTTGACAATGTAAAGCCCCAGCCCCAACCCGCCTTTTGAAGTGTGGAAGGGTTTAAAATACTCGTCAAGCGGTTCTGAAAGGGCTTCTCCTCTGTTTTTGATGTCAATGTGGTCTGTATCTATTGTAACCGTGACATGCTTGTCGATGGAGTATTTGATGGCATTGTCAAGCAGGTTTTTGACAACGAGGGTGAAAAGCTCAAAATCAACTTTGAGAATATAGTCTTTTTTAATTTCGATGCTCACCAGTCGGTTTGGGTGTTCTACCATCAGCAGGTCGATACTCGCTTCAACAAGGTCACTCATTTTGTAGGGCTTGAGGACAAGTTCAAAGTTTTTGGAAGTGATCTTCTCAATTTTGGCAAATTCGTCAATGAGAAGATTGAGACGTTCAAAAATACCATGCATGCGCTGTTTGCTTTTTTCATCCGGCAGCATTTCACTCATGAGCCGCCCCTTGGCAATGGGGGTTTTGAGCTCATGCATAATGGCGCGAAGGAAAAGCTGCCGGGACTGCAGCAGCTCGCGTATCATGGTAACGGCATGATCAAATTCATTGGCTACTTCAGCGATTTCATCATGTTTGTCACTGGCACAATGGATATTGAGATTGCCTTCTGAAAAGCTTTTGATCTTCTCTTTGAGCTCAGATAGGGGTTTAAGAGAGCGGATAACCCAGAAGTAGAGCATCACAATGAGCAAAAATACAATGGTAAAGACAATAATTCTTTTGAGTGGGTATTTTGGTTTGTTCTTGTTCTTCAAAAAGAGTTTGAAACGGTCATTATTGATAAGAATAACCCGCTGAAGGCGGAAAGTGCCTACTGCATATTTTTTTGCTTTTCCGTCTTTTTGTTGGAAGTATCGTTCAATCTGAATTACCTTTCCCTTGTCTTTGATGAGGGAGAAGTTCTGAGACTCAAGGTAAGCCTCATCGATCTTTCCGGTTTTGAGGTAGTAGTTGTAGAGGTAATGTGCAATGGCACGTTCCCTGATGTCGTTGAGCTCTTCGTACTTGGCATGGTCATAGCGGATCGAGCCGATAAAGAGAATGGCCAAGAGAAGAAGTGTAATGGAGAAAATCAGTTTGATTTTGCTCCGTAGAGAGGTGAAGTGGTTAAACAAGCTTGTACCCTACGCCGCGTACCGCCTGAATGCGTTTGTTATCCCCGATCTTGGAGCGTATTTTGGAGATAATGACATCGAGGCTTTTGCCCTGTGAGTCGATGCTCATGGTTGCTGAGGAGTTGATGATCTGCTCACGTGACTGTGTGATGCCCTGGTTTTTGACCAGCAAAGAGAGTACTTCGAATTCAGCCGGTGTGAGGGTGAGCGGTTCGCCTTTGTAGTAGATGGTATCACCTTTGATCTCAAAATCGCTTTTGGGTGTTGTTTTATTGGTTTTGCCTTCCCCTTTTTGTACCCGGTTGAGGATAGCCATGATACGGGCATACATCTCTTTAGGGTCATAAGGTTTTGGCAGGTAGTCGTAAGCACCGAGTTCAAAGCTCTGTACTTTGTCATTGATGTCCGATCGTGCTGAGGAGATAATGACAGGAATGTCATATTTGCGTACGAGTTCTTCACACACTTCAAGCCCGTCCATCCCCGGAAGTGTCAGGTCAAGAATGACAAGATCGAATTTTTTGACGCCGGCACTCAATCCCAGAAACGGGTCTTCGTAGTTGGTGACTTTGATATCGAATTGTGAAAGGTATTCACTCAGGAGTTCCGCAAATTCCGGATCGTCTTCAATCATTAACACATTTATCATAGTGTTCCTTCTGTCTGTTTACCTTTATTATAGAGCTTTAAGATTAATTGAAGGCTAACCGCTACTTTTTAGGCAGCGGTGCTTCCATTTTGTCCCACTCGAGCATGCCCCAGTCTTCAAGGCTCTTTTGCAGGCTGTCAAGTGTTTTGTCTTTGTGGCAGGCGTAACAGGCATTGGTTTCCGGCGGCATTCCGAAGCGCTTTGTTTCGGCAGGGTAGGTGAACGCAAAACGGTGAGAACGTACCGTGAGCGGTGACTTGCCTGTATGTTTGCCTGTTTTGGGCATATGGCACTCGATACATTGTGAACCTTTGGAGTCTGCTTTGTGGTGCGTATGGGCCTCAAGACTCTCCTGGTGCGGTCCAATTACAGAACCGAAGCTGTGACACTTCAGGCACGCCTGGTTGCCTTCGGGCTTTTTGGCAGTATTGGTCAGCTTGTGCGGATCGTGACAGTTAATGCAGGTAATGCCGTGCTTGTACATGGCATCGTGTACATATTCGTTACCCTGCGTACGGTTCTTTTTTGCCGCGCCGTTTGGCCAGAACTCTTTGGTCGCTTTACCCGGGGTGAAAGGAGCCGGAAGCTTGTAGTTGACCAAAGGCTTGCCGGGTTCGTACCCTTTAGGATAGTCTGTAGCTGTCATCCAGAGATCTTTTGCCGTTGCACCTTCTGTCTGTATGCGTTTGTCGCGGTTTCGCATATGACATTGCAGGCAGACTTCATTGGTACGGATAGGGTCGACGAGACTTGCTTTGAATACAGGATTGTCAGGGTCTTTGGCGTGTGCACTTCCCGGGCCGTGGCAGTTTTCACAGGCAATGGCAGGTTCGACACGTTTGCCGGTAGCCATGTACCCGGTGAAGTGACAGCCGTCACAGGTTGTGGAGGTAGGGAACTGTTTGTTGTCGTGAGGGTAGGAGTCGTGGTACCAGTATTTGTAGGGTTTGAAGTGCTGCCACTTGCCTGTCTGTGTGTTCCACTGGTAGTTGCCCAGGCGGTAGTCCTCTTTGCCGTTAATCTTTGCCGGGATCATATAGCGCTGTTTGAACTTGCTGCCAATGGTGTAGACAGCTTCCTTGAGGGTGAAGTCGGCATCGTCAGGCAGTTTGGAGAAATCGGCAACGACAACACCCGGGTCTTTTCTGATGTCCTGGATCATCTTCGAGTGCATGGAAGCTTTCCAGTCGCGGTACTTCTCTTTGTGGCACTCTTTGCATTTTTGAGATCCCACAAAGGCCGCCTCTTTCTGTTCGGCAGGCTGAAGATCGACATTGAGCCCGACACGTGGTTTTGTCAACTGTTTGTAGTAAGGTACAATCTTTGGCATATTGCCCCAGATGAATGCCGCGACAAGCAGCAGCGTAAGTGTAAGCCAGAAGAGCGTTTTTTTCATGATTCAAAAGCCTTTTTCATATGGAGTTTAACGGTATCGAAGCCGAAGCGGTGTTCGGTAAAATGCATGAATGCAATGATACCCTGATAGAGCAGCATATTGCTGCCGTCTTTGGTGGGTTTGCCGTATGATCTTGCCAGTTTTAAAAAAGGTGTTTCTTTGCCGTAGATGACATCGACACACGCTTTTGCGGAGGGAATGACTTTGTCAAGAATAGTCTTTGGGGCAGGAAGGCTCTCATCTTCAAGACCAGCAGATGTCATATTGACAACCAAATCATAGGATTTTGGAATGAAGGTTTCAAATGTGGAGGTTTCAAACCCTTCGTTGACAAACTTTTCCAGTCGGGGAGCACTGCGGTTGAGTATGGTAACGTTATAGCCTGCTTCTTTAAGAATGACAGCGGTGGACTGTGCCGTACCTCCGGCACCAAGAAAAAGTACCGTTTTGACACTTTCGAATTCGCCGATGGCTTTGAGGAAACCCGGAGCATCCGTGTTGAAACCGTAAAGTTTGCCTTCTTTTTCAACAATGGTGTTGACAGCTCCCACTTTTTTGGCAAAGTCATCCAGTATGTCACAGGCATTGTAGGCATGCTCTTTGTGCGGCACGGTAATGTTGATGCCCTTGAGTCCAAGTGCAAAAAAGGCTTCACGGAGCCTTTCTCCATCCTCCAGACGGTAGCGTCCATAGCATCCGCTGTATCCAAGACCCTTGAATGCAAGGTTGTGCATCAGGGGTGATTTGGAGTGTGAAACGGGGTTGCCGAAAATAGCAAAAAAGCGTGTGGACATAGTGTGGAATCCTTCCATTAACAGTTTTAGAATTATAGCACTCTAAACCTTGTGTGCCTGATAACGGCATGTGCCCAACTGCTGCATATACGTTTTTCATGGCAAGGTTTGGATGAACAGTAGGCATTTGGAAGGAAAAAATATTTTCTATATGCCATTCCATATTTTAGGGTGTTGGTCTATACTTTTTTGATTATATTCAAAAAAAGGTAGAGGGATAATGGTTTCCAAACAGGAAATACTTAGAGTGCTGCAGCAGAGATTGGCCAGACTGTATGCTGCATATCAGGAAAATAGGATCAGCCGTGATCTTTATATACGACAGGTACAAAAGATCGATGCGATGATAGACTGTGTTGAAATGGCTATTCTTCTGGGCAGTTATCCTCTCCTGAAAGAAGCATTTTGATGACATACTCTGAGGCAAGAAAATCAGGAAGCAGTGCCCGGTAACTTTCCAAAACGATATCTCCCGTGATGGAGATACTTTTATAGTATCGGTAATTCATGTTTCGGGTAAGTTTTTTGGCATCTTCCAGCGTGGTGGCAAAACCGACCTCCAAAATACTGTTTTGGTTTGCGATAAGATGGGCGTAATGTCGTATGAAAAGCAGTGTGGCACTTTTTTCATTCAGTGCAAAAAAAGAGAGAATGTAGCTGCAACCGGGTTCATCAAAGGTTGCAAAATGTGCATTGGAAAGATCTTTGTCCCGGAGCTCAAAAGACATGAGTTTTTCAAAAATTTCAGGTTTTACCCGCAGAGCGAAGAGAAGGCCGAAGAAGTGCCCCTTATAGATTGAAACGTAAAAGGTATTGGTCGGGTAGAGTGCCCACTCTTTAAAATCTGTTTCATCCAATCCTTTAAATTTATGATTCAGTGCCTGATCAATATCGACATTGATCTGTGCAACTTCATGAAGTTTTTCCGTATTGCGAAGCTGTGTGATAATGAGATCCCCGTTTTTTGCCAGTTTTTCAGGAAAGCGCATAACCAGTTCTTTGCTTTTTCTGCCAAGCATATTTTTCATGCCGGCTTCACAAATATGCTCTTCTGCCTCTTTGTCTGAAAATTTGTCCCAACACGGCATCGCTGTCCCTGTGAGCTGTTGAAAATAGCGGAGAATACTGACTTGTCTGGCCAGACTGGGTTTGGTTATGCCTCTTTCCCATTTACTTAATGTACTGGTATCGAGTCCCCTGAAGTGACCGATATCGAAACTGTAAAGTGCATGAACCAGCTGTTCCTGTGTCAATCCGCTCTCTTCACGGCACTGTTTGAGATAGTTACTGAAATACATACATACCCATTTCCTCTTGTTTGTACAAGTATAGCAGAGGAGTTGTTAGAAAAAAGTAGGCATTTTAAAAACTATTTTTTTTTGAAAATGACCTTCACTTCAGTGACGGAAACATATATACTGACAAACCATAGGAGGTAACATATGATCGAATTAGTGATTGGATTATTTTTTTTAGTAGTAGTGGGGCTTATTTTTATAGCCAAGAATAGAGAGCCTTTATTTGTAGATAAAGATCGAGAAGAGAGTAAACAGCATAGCGAGGCATATCAGCGGACAGAAATGAACATCCCTGATCAATGTGAGAAGGTACTATCAACGCAGCATATCAGGGAGATAGAAAAACTTCCCTCTGTCATTGTGGAAAATATTATTGATGGAGAGACAGTTGACATTGTCTGTAATGAAGTGCATGAACGGATCAGGTTGGATGCGATTGACTGCCCTAAAGACGGTCAGGAATGGGGGCACATTGCAACGATGGGTCTTATTCAGTTGATCGGTGAAAGAAAAACAGTTAAATTAGAGAGGCATGGAACAGATATATACGGAAGAACAATAGGCACCCTGTTCATATATGTACCGGAAGAAAAAAGATGGTTGAATGTGAATGAAAGCATGGTAATATTGGGATATGCCTGGATGATGCCGTCTTTTTGCAGCCATTTACCACCACAAAGAAAAGAAAACTGATAGATACAGGAAGTTGGATAAAATCAAAAAAAGCAGGTTTTTATAGAAAAGAGAAGGTTTTGTTCCGCCGTGGAAATGGCGGAAAGAATGTACATATAATGCAAAAAAAGTAGTGAGCTAAAGTGACTCCATCTCTTTGAGTGTTGCCAAAAGCGCACCCAGTTTGTTCTTGACTTCGAGGTACTCCAGTTCAGGTACAGAATCGGCAACGATACCTGCGCCGGCTTGCAGAACGATACCCTCTTTATTGATAAGAGAGGTACGGATGGCAATCGCGGAGTCCATATTGCCGTTGAAGGCAAAATAGCCTACTGCGCCGGAGTAGAAACCGCGTTTGAGGCCTTCGAACATTGCAATGAGTTCCATTGCCTTGATCTTGGGTGCACCGGTCATGGTTCCGGCGGTGAAGGTTGCAGCGAAGAGATCGAACATGTCTTTGTCATCACGGAGCTTGGCTTCAACGTCTGAGACCATATGCATGACGTGACTGTAGCGTTCTACACGCATCATGTCTGTCACTTCAACTGTCCCTGTCTGTGCTACCCGTCCCACATCGTTACGCCCAAGGTCGATGAGCATCAAGTGTTCTGCACACTCTTTGGGGTCATTGAGCATCTCTTCTTCAAGCTCTTTGTCCCGTTTGGCATCTTTGCCGCGTTTGCGTGTTCCGGCAATCGGGCGCAGCAGTATTTCACCTTCAGTCAGCCGCACCATCACTTCCGGGCTTGATCCACAGATGGAGAACTCCTCGTAATCGAGCAGAAAAAGGTAGGGAGAAGGGTTTTTGGAGCGCAGTACACGGTAGAAGCTGAGCGGGTCGATCTTCCCTTTTTGTGTGTAGCGGTTGGAGAGCAGAATCTGGAAGATGTCTCCTGACCGGATATGCTCTTTTGATTCGGCAACCAGCTGTTTGAAGCGTTCTTCGTCAATACTGAACGCACCCTCACCCTCGAGCTCTACCGGTTTGAGCGGCATGGGTGAAAAGGGTTCATTGACGAGGTTCTCTATCTCTTCGAGTGCTTCAGCCATGGAGTTATCGTTGAGAATGAAAGTCAGTTTGGCACTTTTATGAGAATAGGCAATGATGATCTTCGGTCGTACCATATCGAAGTCAGGCGTATTGAGTGTGTCCAGCAGAGGATCCATGCTTGCTTCCAGCACCGGTTCGAAGACTTTGACCATATCGTAGGCAATAAAACCGATGAAACCGTCAACAAAGGAGAAACCGACCTCTTCAGCCTTTTTTTTGTAAATAGCCTGGTTGATGTTGGCATAGTAGTCTTTGAGGAACGTAAAAGGATCCTCTTCGAGTACACGCACATGGCCTTCACTGTCGGTATGGGTGGTAATTTTGTTTTTATAAACCACACGTTCTTTGGCACCGATGGTGATAAAGGAGAAGTTGCCGTCACTTGTATTGACAACACTTTCAAAAAGCATAGTGATCTCATCGGGAAAACGTGATTTGATCTCACCATACAGAGCTACGGGTGTAAGTTGGTCGAATAGTACTGTTTTATGCATAAGCGCTCCTATTTCTTGACGACAAATGCGCTTTTGTTGATGAGGTTTTTGACGCGTACGATGGCACGGTCCACAGCCTCTCTGCTTTTGTATGGTCCGATACGTACCTTATGCATACCGTTTTCATCCATGATTTTGTAGGAATAGTGGTATTTTCGAAGTGTTTTTATCAGTCTGGAATTGGCAGAAGGCATGTTTTGGTAGGAAGCGACCTGAATATAGTACCTGCCTGTTGTCACAGCAGCAGGAGCGGGTTTTGGTTTGGATGGGGCAGCTTTTTTGGGGGTGCTGTAAGTATCCTTCGGAAGTGCCACCACCTCTTTTTTGACAGGTGCTTTGGCAACAGGTGCCGGTGCGGGTTTTACAGGTGCCGGTTTGGCAGTTTTGGATGGCTTGGGTGTTTTCTCAAGGGTAACGGTTTTCTCTTTTACCGCTTCTGCCTCGGGTCCTTTGATTTCACTCTCTATCATTTTTGAGAGTTCTGCCTGGTTGTCTTCTTTTGTTTTTGGCTCCTGTGTGGTGTTCTCAAGTGTCAGTTCCGGATCAATCATTTCTGTTGTATCGTCATTAAGTGCGGCATTGCCGGCATCAGGATCTTTGAGAATGATTTTTGTCAGAATGATCGCAACGATGAGAACAACGATCAGGAGGGCGATGATAGTCAGGATGCCCTTGGCTTTACTCTCTTTGGATCGGGGGGTATCGATAATGAGGTCATCTAAGTTGTGATCTTGCATAGTAGGGGTATTCTCCGCATATAAGTTTACACTTATTATACCCTAACGAATGTATAGAAAAGTTTATGAAGGGAAGGGGTCGAAACTCCCGTGTTTCAGGGAGTTTCGATGTGTTTGGCAAGAACGGTTATTTCCAACCGTCTTTAACGACTTTCGCCGATTTTTTGTATGGATATTTCTTGACCAGCTGCTTAACTGAAAGCTTTTGGTCACCCTCTCTCATATAGTGCGCGAGGGTAACAGCTGCCCAGTAGTCATTGTCATATTTTGTGCCTGAAAGCTGTACGGGTACACCGCGTTTGTTAACAGTGTGACATGCTGCACAGGTAACAGGACCTGCATATTTCCCGTCCGGTGAGTACTGCAGCGCCTGCTCGTGTGTTGTGACATCGACTGTTCTTTCATTGCCGTCGAATCTTGTGGAGTAGAGCCCGTGTGCCGATTCATGACAGGTCTGACAAGCGATGCTGCCGTGTGCCTTGGAGTATCTGAAGAGTGAATACTTGTTAGGCTGGTCGATAGGGAAGTATTTCCCGCCTGTACTCTGCTCGACAAACGGTGCAAGGTGACAGTCAGCACAATGCGGTTCGGAAGCTGAAAGCCACCAGTCATTACCGCCGGATGCTGCCTTGTACGGTACTTTTCCGCCTTTTGGATGGTTCCATGGCTTCAGGTCGAGTTTACCGTCTTTGCCGACATTTTTCACCAGTGTTGCCGACTTGTGCTCTGTATAGTACTTGAGTACTTCGTTGTCTGCACCAATGGCTTTAGGATCGGCAATAGCCGCAAATTTCTTCATATTCCCGCCTGCAACAGCTTTGACAATCTCTTTGAGTGATTTGTTTCTGATGCTTTTGCCAGTCTGTGTCGAGTCATGCTTGATGTCATCATACGTGTACATCGCCTGAGCCACTTTGGTGTGACAGTTGGTACAGTAGAGACCTCTGAGCTGTTTTACCGGTTTGCCATGCTCGTCTTTCATAGAAACATTTTTCAGCTGCCATTTTCCGTATGCGTTCAGGAAGAACGGAGGTTTTGCATTGGGGTTGGAGTGTGCGTCACGTCTTACATAACATCCGCCGCCTGACTTTCTAATGTCGCCCTTGGCAAAACGTCCTTCTCCGTATCTGTCCGTAACACGGAACGGGTTGGTGTCATCGTTCATGTTCGGATTTTGGAAATGGGTTGGGTGACAGCTTTGACACGCCTGTGTTCTTCCCGCCGCATCGGGCATTGGCACCATACCAAGGTGGAAACCGTGGATAGCTTCGGTAAGCGGCTTGGCTTTGACTGCCTTGTATCCTGTCGCAACAGGTCTTGGTTCCTGGAGGTTTCCTGAAACATTGTCACCGTGACAGTCGGCACAGTTGACCTCTCCAACTTTTCCAAGACGGTTGCCCGGTGCATCAGACTGATAGTCACTGAGAAATTTGGTGCCGTGGTGTGCATCGTGGAGTGAGAGAATGTTGATGGACGCTTCGGAAAGCCTTGCCATATACTCACTTTCGTCCGGATAACTCTTCCAATATTTATATTCCTGGTCTGAAAACTTCAGCCCTTCGTCTCTTGCCATCTGTGCCGCCTTGCCGTTTCTGGAGTGACAGGCGTAACAGTTTGGAATATCGACCGGGTTGGTACCGAAATAGCGGTAAGCCCTGCCCTTTTTATCGGTGATCGCTGTACCGGCATCGGTATGGAGTTCAACCTGTGAGTACTGGAAAGGCTGAAAGTCTTTTTGTGTGATAGAACGAATGGTGCCTCTTCTGGTACTGTCGTTGAAAGCAGTCAGGGGAAGTCCCAGTGCATCCCAGATATGGGAAGCGGTCAGGATCAGTTTGACGTTTTTGACAGCAGGTACCAGTGTATCGGTCATCACAACGTTGCCACCGTCTTTTCCAGCATACTCAAGGTATCCGCCGGAAAGCGGCTTGCCGGAAGGTCCCGCATCGATCTTGACTTTAATCTGGTGCCCAATGCGCAGTCTGTCTTTGTCAGTAGCTCCCTGGGGAATCGTACCTTCAAGATCTTTGTAGATGAAAAGGTGTCCCCAGACATAGTTGGCTACATTGTCACCCGGAGAGTCGAAGTGACCGTCTCCGTCGACATCTTTAGGGACAGACCAATACTTCATCTTGTTTCCTTCACTGTACGAGTTGTCACGTACATTGTAAAAGAGTTTTACTTTGTCTTCTGGTGAGAGCAGTTTTGGCAGTTGTCCATTTTTCCCTGACTGGATCGCCTGTGCCTGAATAGAGTTGTAGGGGGGAATGACACAGCAGTAGCTCATTTCAAAACCGACACAGTGCATGCCGAGTTCATAGTTGACAAAGATGTTGTAGTCGTTTTTCGGCTGGTAGGCCTGTTTGCCTTTGACCTTTACTTTCTTCAGTTTATCGAGTGAAAACGGAGGTTTCGGATCGTAGCCTGAAGAAGCAAAAGTGACCGTTGCAAGCAATGATGCGGCAACAGTACTTTTTAAAATCGTTGAAATCATTTTTAGTCTCCTTTTAAATTTGATTACACTCAATTTTTGCATCTAAAAGATTAAGAACGCTTTAAAAATGATCTAAAATAAGTCAATTTATTAATTAAATTACATAAGTTAAAGTGATTTATATTGTGAGGTAATAGGCTTAATAAGGAGAAGATATAAAAGATGAAATTTGCTAAAAAACCCACAAAGTCTATTGGTTATATAGACTTTGCAGCCCCTGTTTCATCGGGCTTTGTGATGGTTCGGATTGAAATCAAGTCCTTGAAGCAGTTGTTGGGTTGCATCAGGTTTTGTTGCCTGGATTTTCTTCATCACTTCAACAGGTCTGTCCATTTTGAACGATTCAGTTTTGCTGATACTGCCGTTTTTGTCATACCATATCTGTTTCCCCTCTTTATAGCCGTTGACGTAGCGAACTTTTGAAGAGAGTGCCCCGTTTGGAAAGTACTCTTTCTGTATACCCTCTTTTCTGTCTTTTTTGTAGGGAACTTCAAGGGCGAGTTCGCCGGTACTGAAGTATTCTTTGTAAATGCCTTCTTTCTTGTCATGGGTATAGTTCACTTCTGCCCGTTTTGTACCATCATTGTAGAAGAGTTTGTTGGCACCGTGGCGCTGACCGTTTTGATAAGAAAGTGTTTCAAGCAGATTGCCTGCACGGTCGTACCACTTCATAACACCTTCACGTTTGCCTTCTACATACCGTACTTCATAGGCGAGTTCTCCGGTATTGTAATAGACTTTCTCCCAACCGTGTTTTATGCCCTCTCTGGTTTGGGTACGTGTACCGTCTTTGTATTCAATGCGTGACTTCACAACGCCATCTTTGAAATAATCGGTAAAAAGCTCCGCCTGTAGTAGTGTGCAGGTAAGCAGTCCCGTATATAGTAGTTTTTTCATTGTCGTGCTCCCGGTTTTGTTTCATTCTGAGAAAGTTATCTTACAGACTAAATGGTAATACGAAACTTATTTTATTCTATAAAGAAGATTTATTAATGTCGATGGGTTATAATATCGGTCAACACAGTATGGAGAATGACAATGATCAAAACAATTGCAACAGCGGCAGTACTTGCCGGAACGGTTCTTTTTGCCACAGGTACGACACCTGTCAAAACACAAGATAGCGTACAGAAAAAAGCGCACATTCATTACGGCAGGATTCTGGAGAAAAAAGAAGTGATGGGATATGACTATCTGCGTGTAGAAGAAAACGGTACAAAACGCTGGATAGCCATTGCAAAGGCCCCTGTAGCAGTAGGTGATACAATCGGCTATGATACCCGTACCATCATGAAACATTTTCAAAGCAAGAGCCTTGGAAGGGTGTTTGACGAGATTGTCTTTGCCAATGAAGTCTATCTTCCGACAGGGCACAAAGCACCTTCAAGTATGAAGGCGATGTTTGCCAAAGATATCGAAGCCGCACAAGAGACGATGCAGGTAAAAGACTTTACAGAAAAACCTTTCTATACGGTTGAAGAAGTGCACCGGTACCGCAGGCAACTTGCGGGCAGGGAAGTGCGTATTAAAGCGAAAGTCTACAAGGTTTCCAGACAGATCATGAAACGTGACTGGGTACATCTTGGAGATGGTACGGGAAGTGAGAAAAAGCTCACTGACGACATTGTTTTTACAGCACCGAAAGCAAATGTCAAAGCAGGGGACAGCGTGATCGCCAAAGCGAAAATTGTTGTGGATAAAGATTTCGGGTATGGCTATTTTTATCCTGTCATGGGAGAAAAGGCGACGTTTAAGAAGCAATAAATATTACGTTAACTTATCTTTTGTATAATATATGCAAAAAAAGGATAAGGCATGAGATATTTTGTAAGTATTATATTGCTGATTGCGGTTGCACAAGCCGGTTTTTTTAATGATAACGGAGCAAAAGAGCAGGCAAAGCGACTTGAAAACGAGCGCTTGTGTAAACTCTTTACCCAAAAAGCAGAAACCTACAAAAAGCATATGCGTAATGATGACCTTGCCCGAACGACACTCCTTTCTTACCAGGAACGTGCCAAGCGTTTCTGTTCCCGCGTCACCCCTGCTGAGAGTAATGGCAGCAGGTAATGTTCTTTGCTGCCACTGAAAATGCGTAGCTGTTTGAGGTTTACTGCGGTACTGCCGTCAGTTTCGCTGCAACAAGATAGCGAAAAGAGAAGACAGGTTATACACCTTTCGGATTTGGACCGTACTGGTTGGTACCCGGTTGTGAATCGAGTACGAAAAAATAGAGTAGAACCAATGCACCGACAAGGGGGATGAGCCCTATCAGGTACCACCAGCCGCTTTTACCGATGTCGTGCAGTCGTCTCACAGCCAATGCAATAGACGGTATCAGCATTGCCAATGCATAAATGATTTCTAACAAGCCACCCTGTCCTGCTTGATCCGGTGTGATACCGAGCATAGGATCTACTACAAGCAGGTCGATAAATACCAGAACAATATCGATAAGCAGATAGAACAGCATAAAATACCAAAATTCGCTTCGTGAAGCTCTGCCGTGAAACTGGGCATACCGGTATTTGAGTGTGTCGATAAAATAACGTTTGAATGCTTCCATGATTCTCCTTGTGAGGTCTTTTTTGTAGCATAGCATATTTTAAATAAAGAGTTAAAGTAAGATTTCGGGTTGCTATTTGAGCTGTTTTTCTAAATAATCAACGATGAATTTCTTCTTCATTTCAATACCGATTCCACGATGAATTTTTAGCAGCATTTTCATTGGAGAGAATAG
>Ga0256829_1000230_pt1 | contig 65927 bp, 61 predicted proteins | sample 131447metaG_FD_185979 | JGI IMG/M metagenome (GOLD analysis project Ga0256829, IMG submission 185979) | Hydrothermal vent microbial communities from Lau Basin, Pacific Ocean - 131-447 | ecosystem: Environmental > Aquatic > Marine > Hydrothermal vents | place: Pacific Ocean: Lau Basin | collected...
GTATTGGTACCCCAAATAAGGGATAGTAAAAAGGAAAAGTGACAATACGAGTAACTGGGCTCGAATGGAAAAGCGTAAGCGCATGATCTATAACTACTGCCAGCGATAACCCATACCATAAACGGTATCGATATGGTCGAACTGTGAATCAAGTTGCACAAACTTTTTGCGCATGCGTTTTATGTGCGACGTAATTGTTGTGTCGTCTACAACCATTTGTGATTCGTCCATAAGTTGCTGACGGCTTTTAACATGCCCTGGGTGTTTAATCAGTGCATGAAGCATCCAAAATTCTGTCACGGTTAACGCAACAGGCTCACCATCCCAACTGACCGTCATTCGAGAAACATCTACACAAAGTTTGTTTATTCGTATCTCGTCTTGTTGCTTGACTGGAGCCGCTAACAAATCAGTGCGTCTGAACAGTGCGGCAATACGGGCTAACAAGTGCGCCATACTAATATCTTTGGTGAGGTAATCATCGGCCCCCATGCGCAGCCCGCTGATGGTATCAACGTCGTTATCTCTCGCGGTAAAAAATATGATGGGCAGTGTTTCAGATAGTCGGCGCAATTGTTGACACAACAAAAAACCACCTTCAATTTCTTCTTTAAGACCAATATCAATGATGGCTAAGTCGGGCAATTTGGAATCAAAGGCTGCGGATGCTGATGGTCTATCCTCGTAAGCATTTACCGAGTAGCCTTGGGCTTTAAGTGCAACAATATAGTTTTCTCGAATCGCCGGATCGTCTTCTACTAGTGCTATTGTTCTTGGCATGGTGGCGTCTCATAGTCAATTTGTTGGTACTATACCTTGGTCTTTATTCGCCGTCTTAAGTTCGGCATAAAATCCCCAAGACTGCCCCTTTTTCGCCACATTTGCCATTAAATTTCATGGCTTTGCCTTTTTGTTGTCGTTGCTTTGCCCTTTTGCCTTTGTTTAATGAACCTACCAAACATAATCACACAACTGCACAGCGATATGTTTGATAAGTCTTAATACCAATACATTCGAAGGAATTTACAATGAACAACACTAAACGTATTACAAAAGCTATCGCACTTTCTTTATTCATAACGAGTTCTGCTTCTGCATTTGCAACATCTGATAATGTTAAGCAAGATGCCGAGAAAGCAACGGCAATAGGCTTTGGAAGCGGTGTTCTGATTGGTGCGGCTGTGGCAGGTCCATTGGGAGCTATCGTAGCAGGTACAGTCGGAGCACTTATTGGCAAAGATACCGCCACAACACAAACGCTTACTGTAATGAACGCTAGCCTTAACGAAAAGAACGCTGAGCTGTACGCTTTACAACAAGCGTTTGACAATCAATCAGCTGCCCTTGAAATGGCGCGAGTTACCCATCAACAAGCTAATATGGTAGAGGCAAGCATTCCTACACTATTGAGTAATGTGCAGTTTAAAACTGGATCAGTAGAAGTGGAGCCTGCGTTTGAGCCTCAATTGGATCTCATTGCTCATGCACTTGGCAACAATGCGTCGTTAACAATTCGCTTGACGGGGCATGCCGATCAACGTGGTGATACTCAGTTTAATCAAGCATTATCCATGCAGCGGGCGCTAAGTGTGAAGAGCTATCTTGAAGCCAAAGGGGTAGATGGTTCGCAAATCGATGTTATCGCGGTGGGTGAGCAATACAGTAAGACTGATACCTTTGAAGGTAATTTCTTCGACAGAAAAGTTGAAATGGAAATTCGTCCGGCGGCACAGCTGGCATTAACTCAGGAGCAATAAGCCCAGTACTCTTGCACCTAGGTATCACGCACGTATTGTCGACCATTCTTGCTTGCCCTGAGCTCCCCCACTTAGGGCAAGTAACTCATCACCCTTCTGTTATTATTATATTTTGGCTTTCATCTTGAAATTACCCGTTATCGCCAACACTTCTCCTACATGTTGCAATTCTGCAAACCATCACCCCGTTTTCCTCTGAACGGACGTGATACACTTGTTTTCTTTTACCTTCGGTATTGAGAATGAGCCATCGTGGTAACACAGGGTACATGTTCCCTTTTCACACCATAGAAGATTATCGAAAACACTCAAAAGCAGGCAAAAAATGAATGCGTTGGATATAAAAGGGTTAACCAAAACCTACAAAGGCGGAGTTCAGGCACTAAAAGGTGTTGATCTTACCGTGCAAGAAGGGGACTTCTTCGCATTACTTGGGCCGAACGGCGCGGGTAAATCTACTACCATAGGAATTATTAGCTCGCTAGTGAATCAATCACAGGGCGAAGTTTCTGTATTTGGTTACGATTTAGTGTCGCAAAAAGAGTTAGCTAAATCTTGTATTGGGTTAGTTCCTCAAGAATTTAACTTCAACCAGTTTGAAACGGTTATGCAAATTGTGTTGAATCAGGCTGGCTATTACGGTGTGCCCCGTTCTGTCGCTAAGGAGCGTGCAAAAAAGTACCTTGCGCAGTTAGATTTGTGGGAAAAACGCGATGCCCGTGCAAGAGAACTTTCGGGCGGTATGAAGCGTAGGCTTATGATTGCAAGGGCGTTAATGCATGAGCCAAAGTTGCTGATCTTAGATGAACCCACCGCAGGTGTAGACATCGAGATTCGCCGAGCAATGTGGCAATTTCTCAAAGAAATCAACGAGCAAGGTATTACAATTATTTTGACAACACATTACCTCGAAGAGGCTGAAATGTTGTGTCGTAATATTGCGATTATTAACAAAGGGACGATTGTCGAAAACACCAGCATGAAAGCGCTGTTAGCAAAGCTGAGTATTGAAACCTTTGTGTTAGATATTGCTGGGAATAGTAGCGCGCCAGTACTTGAAGGGTTTGAGTATCGCTTGCTCGACGAACACACATTGGAAGTCGATGTTGAGAAAGAGGAAGGGCTTAACCCAGTATTCACTCAATTGTCAGAGCAAAACATTCAAGTATTGAGCATGCGTAATAAATCAAATCGACTGGAAGAATTGTTCGTTCGTTTGGTTGAATCGGCAGAACAGCAAGGGTAAATCATTATGTCTTCAGAACAGTCGTCTACTGCGCCAGCAAAAGCAAACTGGCTACAACAAAATTCAGTGGCATTAACCACTATTTGGATAAAAGAGTGCACGCGATTTTTGCGCATTTGGGTGCAAACTTTAGTGCCTCCAGCGATTACCATGAGCTTGTACTTTGTGATATTTGGAAGCCTGATTGGTGAGCGTATTGGCCAAATGGGTGGTTTCAGCTACATGGAGTTTATCGTACCGGGGTTGATCATGATGTCGGTGATTACCAACTCCTATGCAAATGTGTCGTCGTCGTTTTTTAGTGCTAAGTTTCAACGAAATATTGAAGAGTTACTCGTATCGCCCGTACCTACATCGGTGATTATTATGGGATACGTTGGTGGCGGCGTAGCCCGAGCAGTACTTATTGGCATTATTGTTACCTTGGTATCACTGTTGTTTGTGGATGTTCGAATTCATAACATTGGTGTTATTGCTATTACATTACTGCTAACAGCCATTTTGTTTGCTACCGCAGGCTTAATTAATGCGATATTCGCGAAAACCTTTGACGATATTAGTGTGGTACCCACGTTCGTACTTACGCCGTTGACCTATTTGGGCGGCGTGTTTTATTCACTCACATTACTACCAGAGTTTTGGCAGTGGGTGAGTAAAGCTAACCCCATTGTTTACATGGTAAATGGCTTCCGCTACGGGTTTTTGGGTGTGTCAGATGTGAATGTAGGCGTATCTCTTGCACTGTTGGTTGGGTTTAATGGCCTACTGTTCAGTGTGGCTTATTACCTGTTAAAAACAGGCAAAGGAATTCGCAGTTAATGTCCAAGGGCAATTCTAGAGCGATAACCACTAATCAAATAGGCGTTAACGATAAGTTGGACGCCCTAGTGGAAAAATACAAAAATTCGGTAAATCAGCGTCCTATCGGTGAGCATACCCAAGCGGCCTTTGATGAAGCTAGTGAGTGGCTTGCATCAGGTAGTGGAGAGATTATTTTGGATTCTTGCTGTGGAGTGGGCGAGAGCACCGCTAATTTAGCAAGAGAAAATCCAGATTGCCGGGTTATTGGCTTAGATAAATCTGAACTTCGCGTGGGTAAACACGCGCACTACAGCGCAGGACAAGACAATTACCGGGTTATTCGGGCTGACGTAAATGATTTTTGGCGGTTGGTTAATCAACATAAGTGGCAAGTAAAGCAACACTTCCTGTTGTATCCCAATCCCTATCCAAAGAAGACTCAGATACAGAAGCGTTGGCATGCTAGTGCTGCTATGCCTGATTTAATGGCGATATGCCAAGATTTGGAAGTGCGCAGCAATTGGCAGATATATGTAGAGGAGTTCGCTCAGGCCGCCACCCACTATGGTTTACACGGCGTTGTTAAGTCTATCGATACTACAAACCCCATGACGCCCTTCGAGCGAAAGTATTCTTCAAGTGGGCAAGCATGCTGGCGTGTTCATCTAACCTGAACACGCCAATACTCGTTTAGTGGTGTAAAGACGTTGGTGCTGGTGGACTAAACACATAGCCTTGCGCATAGCGAATACGCAGGTTATTCACGCATTCCAATAAACTCGTGGTTTCGATGTGTTCGGCTACTACACTGATGTCTTTTTTAGTGCACAGTGCCAGCATATAATCAACGTACTCTCTTACACCATTGTCTTCTTGGTAATGATGAATAAGTCCTCCGGCAAGCTTTATGCCGCGAATGGGCAACTTGAGTAGGGCGTTAATGTTCCCTGGCTTAGTACCTACATTGTCAATAAATACTCCAATGCCTGCATGCAGACTTTGCTCAACGAACATATGCAATGCTTCTGGGTGATCCATAGCACTTGATGCACTAATTTCAATACTCACCCGAGAAGGGTTGGGGTAGTTCGCTAGATGGGTGATAAGGGTTTTCGTAAGCGACTGATTTTGAAGATCAGTTGCACTAATGTTGATACTCCATGGAACGTTTACGTCGTGGAAGTATTGTGCAGACTGGCAAAACATAGCCTCTGTTAATGCGTGGATGTGTTGTTCGCGCTCAATCAAATACAGGAATTCACTGGGCAAAAACGTTTTATCGCCAGAGGTGATTAATCTCGCCAAACATTCGTAACGCCATACTCTTTGGCTTTCCAAATCAATGATGGGTTGAAAGTAGGGCACGATGTCGTCAACGGCAAAGTTCTCTCGTATTTCTCTTATCGGCATGACCCTAAGCCTTAACTTAATGTAATGTGCTTGAAATTTTAGTATAGCACCTGATCGTAAAAGCGATTTCCTCACTAAATACTGGTATTGGCGTTTTTCGTGTACTAGGCTGGTTTGGATCTGGCGAGCAATAAAAAAGGCGAGAGACAGATCAAAAGGGAATAATCAAACGCATGTTTATATCTTGGCGAGACTGTTAATCTGAGGTAAAGTTCGCCACTCCCAAATGAATGTGTTAAGTTTCAAATTGGCAGTATTCTGGGTTTTATCGTGGAATTCATGCTTTACGCTAAGTGTCCATTCTTTATATTGATGAGGTGTGTGAGTGGGTGAAGCTCAGGTCAGTCTGGAGCACTTGTTTAGGGTATTTACTAAACCAGAGCACAAAGACTCAAAGTTAGCGCAAATAGAGCAGCATTTATCAGACAATATTTTAGATTTTTTGTCTCAGCATGTTGTGACTAAAAAAACGTCATTGGAGGAAGTTGAAAAAGACTTCGCGGATGCGTTTGTGCCTGAATCTCCAGAGTTCGTTTCAACCCATGCTGAAAGCTTACTTAACAAGTTAGTTGCTCATTCAGTCAATACGTACTCACCCACCTTCATTGGTCATATGACCTCTGCGCTACCCTATTTCCATTTGCCTTTATCTAAGTTGATGGTAGGGCTAAATCAAAACCTGGTTAAAATCGAAACCTCTAAAGCTTTCACGCCCTTAGAACGCCAAGTGCTTGGCATGATGCATAATTTGATTTACGACCAGTCAGACGCTTTCTATGAAGACTATTTGCACAGCTCTCGCCATGCGCTAGGAGCATTCTGCTCAGGCGGCACTATCGCGAATATTACAGCATTATGGGTGGCAAGAAATAAATGTCTGGGCCCAGCTCCGGGGTTCTCTGGGGTTGCAAAAGCAGGATTGGCAGCGGCATATCGCCATTACGGTATCAATAATCTTGGTGTGCTTTGCAGTAAGCGAGGCCATTACTCCTTATCAAAAGCTGTGGACGTACTAGGCATTGGGCGGGAGCAATTAATCACCCTACCAGCACCTAGACAAACCTTAGATCCTGAAAAAGCTTTGCAAGTGGGTAAGCAATACGCAGATCAGGGCAATAAGTTACTTGCTATTGTTGGCGTTGGTGGCACTACCGAAACTGGTCATATAGACCCGCTTGACGAACTCGCCGATGTTGCCGAAGAGTTAGGCTGTTGGTTCCACGTCGACGCCGCGTGGGGGGGAGCTACACTATTTTCGTCGCAAAATGGTTACAAGCTCAAAGGTATTGAACGCGCAGATTCAGTAACCATAGACGCACACAAACAAATGTACGTGCCTATGGGGGCAGGCATGGCACTGTTTAAGAACCCTGAAGATGCTAATGCGGTACGTCACCATGCTCAGTATATTCTTCGTGCCGGCTCTAAAGACTTAGGTGCAACAACCCTCGAAGGTTCTCGAAACGGTATGGCAATGATGGTGTATTCCGCACTGCATATATTTGGCCGTCGAGGATATGAATTGCTTATCGATAGAAGTATCGAAAAGGCAAAAGCGTTCGCTGATATGATTAGTCGTCACCCTGACTTTGAACTCACTACATCACCTACACTTTCCTTGCTGACTTATCGCGTTGTTCCTGCTGCACTACAGCAATTGATGGCTAACTCAGATGCCGACACGTGCAAGGAAATGAACGAAAAAATAGACCGACTGGTTGTTTCAGTGCAGAAACAGCAGCGTGAAGCGGGTAAATCTTTTGTATCTCGTACGCGATTGGAAGCGGAAGATTATCCAGGTCAATGTATTACCGTATTTCGGGTAGTATTAGCTAATCCTTTAACCAGTCATAATGACTTGGCAGCGATTTTGGCAGAGCAACACCTAATTGCTACACAAACCGCTTTGTGGAATGACCTTGTTTTAGAAACAGAAAAGCGTTCAGAACGATTGAGCGCCTAAGTACTTAGCGTCACTAGGTACTTAGGCATTTTTATGTTTAAAGGTTAACCGGCAAATTATCAATAAGACGAGTAGTACCAAGATAAGCTGCAATTAAAATGACCAGTGCAGTATCACCGTGTGTGGCAGGTTTTAGCGTTTTAGCATTGACTATTTTGACATAATCGGTGGCAAAACCCGTTTCATTGAGGCGCCGCGCTGTTTTCTGTGCTAGCTCAGTGAACCCTTGCTCACCTTGTTTAAGAGATTCCCCTAATGCACACATGGCTGCATAGAGCTCTGGAGCGATTTGTTTTTCACTCTCACTCAGATACCCATTTCTAGAGCTCATCGCCAGCCCTGAGTCTTCTCTGGCCGTTGGAATACCATGGATGGTGATGGGCATAGAAAGGTCTTGCACCAAAGTGCGGATCACTTGCAGTTGCTGGAAGTCTTTTTCACCAAAAAACGCAGCATTGGGTTGCACCATATTGAATAACTTAGTAACAACGGTTGCTACGCCTCTAAAATGCCCAGGACGGCTTGCACCACAAAGAACGTGAGAAATATCTGGCACTTCCACAAAGGTTTGCTGTTTTAAACCACCCGGATACATATCCTCAACTCTGGGAAGAAAAACCGCATCAGCACCAGCTTCGATAAGCTTAGCTTTATCTTCTTCCAACGTGCGTGGGTATGCGTCGAGATCTTCATTTTCTCCAAACTGCATGGGGTTTACGAAAATACTCACAATGACTTTTTGTGTATTTTCTTTCGCGCGCCCGACCAGAGATAAATGACCTCGGTGTAAATTACCCATAGTAGGCACGAATCCAACAGACTCACCTGCTTGTTTCCACTGCCCAATAAGCGTGCGAAGGGCACAGATACTCGATACTACTTGCATAGCTAACCTTTCTATTTACTCAAAGCTGTGCTCAGCTGAAGGGAAGGTTCCATCTTGTACTTCGCTTATGTATTTGCTGACGGCTTCACGCATGTCGCCCGTTTCTTTAAGATAGTTCTTCGAAAATTTAGGCATGTAGTTGGCGCTAATGCCAAACATGTCGTGCATAACTAATATTTGCCCATCAGTGTCTTTACCTGCACCAATACCAATAACGGGAATTGTCAGTGCCTCACTAATAGTCTTACCTAAGCTAGAAGGTACACATTCGAGAACAAGTAGTTGAATACCTGCTTTTTCTAGTGCTTGTGCCTCAGCTAATAAGTGTTCTGCTTGGCTTGCTTCCCTTCCTTGTACTTTAAAGCCACCAAACACGTGAACCGATTGAGGTGTTAAGCCAAGATGGCCACATACAGGCACGCCTCGTTGATTTAGCCCTGAAATGGTATCACCTAACCAGCTACCGCCTTCTAGTTTAACCATACTCGCACCTGCGGCCATTAAAGTAGCAGCGTTGGCGTAAGTTTGCTCTGGTGTGGCGTAGCTCATGAATGGCATATCAGCTAGTACAAATGCTCTTGATGTTCCACGACGTACGCTGCGCGTATGGTAGGCAACATCGTCTACAGTAACAGGTAAAGTGTCGTCTTGCCCTTGAAGTACCATGCCTAATGAATCACCGATGAGCATAGCGTCGATACCTTGCTCGTCGAACATTTTGGCGAAACTAGCGTCGTATGCGGTTAGTGATGTGATTTTTTCACCTGCTTGCTTTTTCTTCAACAAGCTGGAAACCGTAACTTTTTTCATGGCACCTACCTAAGATGAACTATCGTGTCGCGAACTATACGGATTTTGCTGCTAATTGGAAGGGCGGAGGCGTTTTAAACCATCGAGACAACATTTTGCTACCCACTGCGATATTGGCTTGCCATCGGGCATGACCATAGTTTGTGCAATCTCGAACAAAGGTACCAATACAAACTCTCTTTGAGCCATGCCAACATGAGGCACAGTTAGACGCTCGCTGGAGATCTGTTTGCTACCGAACATCAAAATATCTAAATCTAACGTTCTTGCGCCCCAGCGCTCACCTTTGCGCTCTCGCCCGAAATTGAGTTCAATGTCTTGCAATAGGGTCAGTAACTCTTCGGGCTCTAGGCCGGTCTCTATCAAGCTCACGGCATTGACATAATCGGGCTGGTTTTGAGGCCCCATGGGTTTACTGCTGTACAGCGATGAAGATGTGAGCAAACGAGTATAGGGTAGCTCATTGAGCGCATCAAAGGCTTGGCGTACGGTGTCGTGTGAGTCGCCTAAATTACTGCCTACGCCAATATATACATGTTCTTTATGCATCTGGTGCTCTCTTCGGTGGCCTGCGCTTTCTGCGTTTGTTGTTGTTTCCGGAGCTTTCTGTACGACGTAACTCGTTGAGGAGCTTTCGTTGTTTGTCGTTGTCAGCGTGCTGGAATTGCGTCCACCACTGAGCAAGTTCTAATAGTTTACCGCCCTCGATTTGTCCGCGAACTAATAAGAAGTCATAGCCAGCTCTAAATTTAGGGTGAGAGAGCAATTGGAAAGCGCGTTTGCCAAAGCGTTTAGGTAATCGTTGCTGAAGTACCCAAATGTCGCGGATGACAGTAGAGAAGCGTTTGGGGATCATAATACGCTGGGTTTGCTGCGCAATCACATCACCTGAGGCGATGTTAAAGGCATCATGAGCATTTAACCCAGACTCAACTTGAAGTCGCTGTGCCCGTTCTTCTAGTGGGTACCACAATAACGCTGCGTACAAAAACGCAGGAGTAACGCGCATATTGCTGTTAATTCTTTCATCAGTATTTTGTAATACCTTGCGAATAAACTGCATTTCGCGGCATGAGGTGTCGGATAGAAAAGGTTCTATCTGAGGAAACAGTGGTGCGATTAGTCCATATTCATGGAGCATAAAGAAGGTTTTCTCGCCCTCGCCAGACAAAAATAGTTTTAGGGTTTCCTCGAACAGGCGAGCAGCAGGTATGTTTTGCAGTAAATGGGCTAAACTTTTAATAGGCGCAGCGGTCTCTGGGTGCAGTGTCATTTGCAGCTTGGCAGCAAATCGTATTGCACGGAGCATGCGCACAGGATCTTCGCGATAGCGGGTTTCAGGGTCGCCAATCAAACGCACTTCACGCTTTTCAATGGCATCTAGACCATTGGCAAAGTCTTTTACTGTAAAGTCTGCAACGCTGTAGTACATGGCATTGAAGGTAAAGTCGCGACGCTCCGCATCTTCTTCAATTGTGCCAAATACATTATCTCTAACTAACTGACCTTGGTCGTCTTGTTTCGCTCTGACTTTATTTTTAGGTGCATCGGTGTCTTTAGCATCATCGCTGTGATGCCCTCGGAAGGTAGCAACTTCTATGATCTCACGGCCAAACACGATATGAGCAAGCCTAAAACGACGGCCAATCAAACGGCAGTTTCTAAACAAGCCTTTAATTTGCTCTGGAGTAGCGTTGGTGACTACATCAAAGTCTTTAGGGACTTTTCCCATGAGCACATCGCGTACACAACCACCGACTAAGTAAGATTCAAAGCCGGCACCGTTAAGACGGTACATGACTTTTAACGCATTGGGGCTAACATCATCACGAGAGATCCCGTGCTCGGCTCGTGTCATAACACGGGCGGTCAAGCCCGCTTCACTGCTTTTCTCTTTGGTGAATGCTTGTTTTACCGTTTTAAATACACGATGAATGATGATACTGACTCCACAACGATTAACGTTGGCTATGATAAGTGGATTCCTGCGCGTCGACAATAATTTCAGGGGTTTTAGGCACGTTTTTCATGTTCCATAGTGATACAGCATGTTCTAGCAGCTGCTCTATTCCTTGATATTCCGTTAATGCTGGCGGTGACATCGACAAAAATGCCATGGCGCGATGAATATTCTCAAGTGCTTGATTATTATCTAGCGGTTTGGCGTGATTTTGTTTACTGAGCTTTCTTCCAGGTGCAATTGAAGCCACCGGGATGTGACTGTATTGTGGAACTGCTAATTTTAAGTGGTGGTATAGGGCTATCTGGGTACCCGTAACAGGGAGTAGATCAGCGCCACGTACAATATGATTAACGCCTTGATAATCGTCGTCTAGTACCACTACAAGATTATAAGAATACAGCCCATCTCTGCGCTTAATGACAATATCTTCTAAAGTGTCGCCCTGGGGTATGGCACCCATTACACCGTCGATAAAGGGCGGGGCATTTCCCGATAATGGATACCTAATTGCGGTTGGGCTTGCCTGGTTGCTTAGCTGCTTTGTTCGGCATTGTCCATTGTAACGGCCTCCCATGGCAGTGATTTGCTTTCGAGTGCATTGGCAATGATAAGCAAGGTCAGCGTCAATGAGTTTGTCGATACTTTGTTGGTATCTTTCATGTTGCTGACTTTGATACAAAACCTGACCGTCCCAACCAAGACCGTGAGCCTCTAGCGTGTTAAGAATTGCGCTATCCATCCCTTTGACGCATCGAGGTGTATCGATATCCTCCATTCTTACTAGCCATATACCGTGCTTGCTTCTAGCGTCTAAATAGCTAGCAAGGGCCGTTACCAAAGATCCAAAATGAAGTTGACCAGAAGGGGAGGGCGCAAAGCGTCCAACATATGTTGTTGCCGTGGTGGTAGAAGAACAACCTGGGGAGGAAGCAAGTGTCATCATTGAAGGTAACTAGGCCCAATGGTCACATTGAGCCTGAGTAGACTATCAGGTGATTAACCTTGTAGCTGCTTTTCTTTAATTTCAGCCATGGTTTTGCAGTCAATGCACAAATCGGCTGTTGGGCGGGCCTCAAGACGGCGTATACCAATTTCAATACCGCAAGAATCGCAAAAACCGAAATCGTCTTCTTCGATACGCTTAAGGGTTTTTTCGATTTTCTTGATGAGCTTACGTTCGCGGTCACGCGTTCTAAGTTCTAAACTGAACTCTTCTTCTTGAGCAGCTCTGTCCACTGGATCAGGGAAGTTTGCCGCTTCGTCTTTCATGTGTGTAACTGTGCGGTCTACTTCTTCTCTTAGCTGGTTGCGCCATGCTTTAAGCAATAGGCGGAAGTGTTCCATTTGGGGTTCACCCATGTACTCTTCATCAGCTTTTGGCTCGTATGGCTGTAAGCCTGCTAACGCCAATAATCCCAGGGATTTAGTTTCTTTTCCTGTTGGCATGTGCCATATCTCCTACACTACGACATCCATGATTGTCCTGACTACATCAGCTATCTATATCAGACTCATCAGTTTCAGGCAATTTTACGTGTCTATGTGATTTTATGGCTGCAAAGGTATTTTTACCTATTACAGCGAAGTGGCTCCGCTTTTTTACGAGTTGCGTCTAATGCAGAGCAAGGCGAAAATATGAAGATGATTTTAAAAAAATCAACCTATTTTTTATAAAAATACTGGTAACTCATGATTTATAAGTATTTTTTGTTTGTCGATTTTGCAGGCCGCAGCCAGTATCCTCACTCCAGCGTCTTTGGCATCGCGCACTGCGGCAGCATAGTTTGGATCAATATCCTCAGCAAGGTGCACACTGGTTACGCCTGTGTGTTGAACGCAAAACAATAAACTGGTTTCAATACCGGAACTTGCCAACGTTGCTAGTTCTTTACAGTGCTTTGCCCCCCTTGTTGTGACTGCGTCGGGAAAATAACCTTTCCCAGCCCTGTTTAAAGTAACTGATTTTACCTCTAAGAAGCTGGTGGCATGATCATACTGGATGGCAAAATCGAATCGACTAGTCATCGTAGGAGGTGTTACTTCAGCTTTCCAGTCACAGCAGGAAGTAAATGAATCAAGCACCTTGTTATTTAGTGCTTCCGCTACCAGTTTATTAGCATTGTGAGTATTGATACCAATAAAGTCACCTTCATTGGTTTGCGCGAGCTCCCACGTATATTTCAATTTGCGTTTGGGATTATTGGACTCACTCAAGTAAACCGTGTAACCAGGCTCAGCACATCCAGTCATTGCACCAGTATTAGGGCAATGGGCAGTGACGAGTTCGCCGCTTTCAAGGACAACGTCTGCGAGAAAGCGTTTATAGCGTTTTACTAGGGTGCCTTTTATCAGCGCGGGCTCAAAAAACATATTGTGCGTTTTAGAAAATTGAAAAAAGCGCATTACACTATGCTACGGCACTGGTGTCGAGCAAAGTCATCGAGAAATAGGAAGAAAGTTATGTCTGAATTTGTTGTTCATTTGTCTACCGATAGCGCGCAAAGTGCTTGGGGAGATAACGCGAGGTTATCTTTCGTTGAGTCTGGCGCGGTTATTCATTTGCCCAGTGAAGGTTTAAATGAACGAGTAATTCAACAAGCTGCCAGAAAACTAGACTCCCTTGGTATTCCGGCCGTTCGCTTGGTTGGCGAATGGCACAAGGAACAACAGTGGGCCTTTGCCATGAGTTATACGCGTGCGCGAAATCCCGGAATAATTCACTGGGCAGACAACCAAGATAAAGCGACACTGGCATTGCAGTATCAGGCATTGTTATTCACCCGTCAGTTGGTTAACGACACACCAGAAGAACTATGCCCTGAAGATCTTGCACAACGGGCTGCTGATTGGATTGCTGAATTGGGCGGAGATGCAGTGTCGTACAACATGGTAGTGGGTGAAGCGCTAAAAGATGCTGGATGGACTGGGATTTACAATGTAGGGCGGGGGAGCGAGCGTCCCCCAGTTATGTTGACGCTAGACTATAATCCCACTGGTAACAGTGATGCACCGGTTGATGCCGTTTTGGTGGGCAAAGGCATTACTTTTGACTCGGGTGGCTACAGCATCAAGTCTAGCGAAGGTATGTTGGACATGAAATGCGACATGGGTGGTGCAGCAACAGTGACTGGTGCACTTGGACTGGCTATTTCCCAAGGGTTAAGTAAACGAGTGCAACTTATTTTGTGTTGTGCAGAAAACCTCATTAGTGGTCATGCCTATAAGCTTGGTGATGTGCTGACCTACAAAAACGGCGTTTCAGTAGAAATAGTCAACACTGATGCAGAAGGGCGTTTGGTATTAGCGGATGGTCTATTGGCGGCTACCGAAACCGGTGCACCTTTAATTATTGATGCGGCAACCCTCACGGGGGCGGCTGTCGTTGCTTTAGGTACAGATTACCATGCTGTGTTTACCATGGACGATGACGCAAGAGCACAAATGCTCAGTGCTGCTATAGCAGAAAACGAACGCTTTTGGCCCCTGCCATTAGAGCCTTTCCACAGCGAAAAATGCCCGTCATCTTTTGCCGATACTGCAAATAGTCGCCCAATGAAAGGTGGTGGTACTGGTGGCGCGTCTAACGCCGCTGGATTTTTGGCGAGGTTTGTTAATCCAGAGGGTAAAGGGTGGATCCACCTTGATCTTGCAGCTGCCTATCACGGTAACGCAACGGGAGAAATGCCAGCTGGAGCCACAGCTAAAGGCATTCGAAGCATTGCTGCAATGCTCAAGTAGTTGTTTTAAATAGATATCTGTTAGTGACAAAAAGGCAGTGCCAGAGCACTGCCTTTTCAGAGGTACTAAAATATCGTTAAAACGCTAGATACCGCCTAAGCGTTCTGCTAGCTCTTTGTACTTTTCAACGTCACCTCGCTCAAACAGCGGGTTACCATCGGCGTCTTTGTCTTTTGATATTAACAAATGCTCTCTTGCTAAGCGTTCTACGCGAACTTCTTGCACGTCAAGGAAGGCGGCAACTTCTTTTACAGTCATCAAACTCATTGTTTATTTCCAGATTGTTATTGTGTTTTTAGTAACTATTCCCGTCCCAATCCTAAACATTTACAATTCCACCCAATGTAGTGAGGAATGGTTACTCCGCTCTAAATTATAGGAGAAATGGAAAAAACGTGATGTTTTTTCAGTAAAAATTTGTATCTTCTATCGAGCACTGTAGGGAATTGGTAAAATTTAAGCTCAAAGTTAGTAATTTTCGAGTGCTTTTTTGTACACTACAACTAATGGATAATATGGTTGTTTAATTATCCATCAATAACACTAGCAACTCACTGTAGAGAAAGAATTATTATGGATACTTGGTCCGCTGCAATAATGCTATTTTTGATCATGGATCCACTGGGTAACCTTCCCATTTTTATGTCGGTATTGAAATCCATTGAGCCAAAACGGCGACAAGTCATTTTGGTCAGAGAGTTGCTCTTCGCATTTGTGATTTTGTTTATTTTTCTGTTTAGTGGTCAGTCGGTACTTAACTTTTTGAACGTGGGTCAAGAAACGGTAAGTATCGCCGGTGGCATTATACTATTCTTAATAGCGCTAAAAATGATATTTCCTCAAACGGGTGGTGCTAATGCGTTAGCTGTGGGTGAAGAGCCTTTTCTTGTACCTTTGGCGATTCCAATGATTGCAGGCCCTTCTACTTTGGCCGCCCTTATTCTTCTTGCTAATCAAAATCCGGACCGTATGCTCGACTGGTCGATCGCGTTGGGGGCCGCATGGTTAGTGAGTGCGGTGATACTTATGTTTTCCAATGTGTTCCACAAATTGCTTGGCGAAAGAGGCCTAGCAGCAATGGAACGATTGATGGGAATGATTTTGGTAATGATTGCAATACAAATGTTGCTCGACGGAGCATCACAATACTTCTTACATGCTACTGGAGTTCAACATGGCTAAGTTAAATACATTCGCTCGCGTACGTGCCCTTGAAGGGTGGCGCGCTGTAGCTTTTAGTGCTGCACTTCTCGAGAGAATGCTCCCCAACTATCAATTGTTCTGTGAAGTGACAGAATATGAAGGTGGAGAGGTACTACGTCATTGTTTGAATTTAATCTGGGAGTCACTCAAGTCGCCCAAGAGTAAATTCAATGTTGCTACTCAGCTTGAAAAGGTAGAGTTGGCCACTCCAGATACGCAAGATTATGACTTTTATGGCGTTTATCCAGCTATAGATGCGGCTATTGGTTTGGCAGCCTTGCTCAACTTAAAGTCGGGAGACGATCCTCAGGGCGCAGTGGTTGTAAGTAAGTTGTCACAAGGCAGCGTAGAGGCATACTTACTTGCTACGGAAGAAGCCGACGACGACACTGTAAAATCACATCCTCTTATGGCATTTGAAATAGAGATTCAGGAAGCACTTCTTGATGAGGTTGAAAAACAGAACTCATCAGTCGCTGCGGTGGATGCGCTCAAAGCGCTAGCATTGGAAGAGCAGATGTCGAACATTGGTTTGGCAATCGAGTAAGACAGGGTCAACAAGTCCTATTTTATTCACGATATTTCGATAAGCCCGTACATAAGCGACGATGTCTCTTTTGATTTTGTAAGGTGCCAGTGTGCGGGTAGCGTGGGCCAAGGTAGACCACTCTCTTGTTCGATATAGATCACTCCGCCATTGAGCATCAATTGATGTTTATCGATTAAATCTAGCACTGGTTGCACTAACCCTTTCCCAAAAGGCGGATCCACAAACGCAATATCAAAACTGCTTTCTGAAAGAGAAGGGAGAACAGACAGCGCATCGCCTTGCAAAACTTTAACGTCATCGGGTGAATTCAAGCGCAATAGCTTTGTATTCTCTATTAGTTGGTTGAATGCACCGCTATCTTTTTCGATGAAGTGGCAGTGTTTGGCGTAGCGAGATAGAGCTTCAAAGCCCAACCCACCCGAGCCAGCAAATACGTCGATACACGCCGCATCGGTTAATTTATGCATTAACCAGTTGAATAGGGTTTCTTTGTTTCGGTCGGTGGTTGGTCGCAAGCCTGTAACATCGGTTACTGGCAGTTTTCTACCTCGCCATTGCCCACCAATAATGCGAATTTGACCACTCGCCCCTGGCTTTGCAGTGGATCGGCGTTTTTTAGCTGTGAAAGGTGCCCTAGATGGGCGAGACGCTCGCTTCATGGTGACTTACAGTGGTATCATTAGCTTATACAATAGCCGGCCAGTGTAGCCGAGTTTGCTCCGAATTTATAAGGATTTGTCTTAACAATGTCTAAACTTTTTGGCTGGTTCAGCAAGAATAAAAAAGCAGATGAAGAGAAAGTACAAGAAAGCAGCGATGCACCGCTACAAAATGGCGATGAAGCCAATGAAAATGTTGCCGTAGACGCAACACCAGAATCCCATAGCGAAGCTGAGGCTACTGCGAGTTCTCTTGTAGAAAATCAAGTTGACACAACAACACCCCCAAATACTGAAAATGAGCCAGAGCCAGAGCCAGAGCCAGAGCCAGAGCCAGAGCCAGAGCCAGAGCCAGAGCCAGAGCCAGAGCCAGAGCCGAAGAAGAAGTCTTTATTTGCGCGCTTAAAAGACAGCTTGTCTCGCACCAAAGAAAACTTGGGCAGTGGATTAGTGAGCCTGTTTAAAGGCAAAGCAATTGACGATGAACTTTACGAAGACCTAGAAACTCAGCTTCTTGTTGCCGATGTAGGCATGGAAACCACGCAAAAAATTATCGACAATCTTACAGATAATGCTAGTCGTAAAGATTTAAAAGACGCCGAAGCTTTGGTCGATCTTCTCAAGCAGCAAATGTCCGAGATGTTGGTAAAAGTTAATCAACCCTTGAATGAGGTTATGGCAGAGCATGACGCTAGCACCGGGCCTTTTGTGATTCTTATGGTTGGTGTTAATGGTGTAGGTAAAACCACTACCATTGGTAAATTAGCGAAACAGTATCAACAAGCGGGTAAGAAAGTCATGCTGGCGGCAGGTGATACCTTTCGTGCCGCAGCCGTTGAGCAGCTTCAAGTGTGGGGCGAAAGAAATGACATTCCCGTGATTGCTCAGCCCACAGGTTCAGACAGTGCTTCGGTACTTTATGATGCGTTAGAAGCGGCCAAGTCGCGTAAATGCGATGTACTTATTGCTGATACCGCGGGACGACTGCAAAACAAGAACAACTTGATGGAAGAGCTTAAAAAAGTGGTTCGAGTGATGAAAAAACTCAATCCAAATGCACCCCATGAAGTTATGCTTACCCTAGATGCGGGTACAGGCCAAAATGCAGTCAGCCAAGCCAAATTGTTTAACGAAGCGGTGGGACTAACCGGACTTACACTAACCAAACTTGATGGCACGGCCAAGGGCGGTGTAATCTTTTCTATTGCAGACCAGTTTGGTATACCTATCAGGTATATAGGTGTGGGCGAAGGTATTGACGACCTACGAGAGTTCGATAGCAACGAATTCATCGATGCCTTGTTTAGTGAAGCTGATAGCACACAATAGCTTAAGGTAATGCAATTCAAGTAGTGCTCTAGGGATAAGCATGATTAAGTTTGAGCAAGTAAGTAAAACCTACGCAGGCGGGCAACGGGCACTTAGTAAGGTGGATTTCCACATTGCTCCCGGCGAAATGGCGTTTTTGACTGGGCATTCTGGCGCTGGCAAAAGTACCTTGCTCAAACTTATCAGCATAATGGAGCGCCCCTCTGTGGGACGTGTGCTCATTAATGGTCACGACCTTAATAAAATTAGTCGCAGGGATATTGCTTACATTCGCCGTGACATCGGCATGATCTTCCAAAGCCATCAGTTGCTGATGGATAAAACCGTGTTTGATAACGTCGCACTACCGCTAGTTATCGAAGGGTACACTCACAAAGAAATTACTAAACGGGTTGATGCCGCACTTGAAATGGTAGGTTTGCGAGATAAAAGTCGCTGCTTACCTATTATGCTGTCTGGCGGTGAACAACAACGTGTAGGTATCGCCAGAGCCGTGGTTAACAAACCTCCTTTGCTATTAGCTGATGAACCCACGGGGAACTTAGATCCCAAGCTATCTATGGAAATTATTCGGCTGTTCGAAGACTTTAATCAAGCTGGCGTTTCCGTATTAATAGCGACTCATGATTTAGGGCTTATCGCACGGATGAAATATCGCACATTAACCCTTCGACAAGGGAAGATGATTACTGACGGACTTACCCAAGATATGGATGCGTCATTATGAGTATTTTGTTTCGGGGACGTTCTAGCGGAGCTAGCGAGCGAAAAGTCGGAGTGGTACAAGCTTTTCTGATGTTCTTTGTCACTCATATTCGCCAAGCGTTAGCCAGTCTTGGTGAGTTATGGCGGCAACCTGCGGCGTCACTAATGACCATAGGTGTACTAGGGTTGAGTATTACACTACCTAGTACCCTTTATATCATGGTGAAAAACACCGAAAAAATTACCGTGGGCTGGGAGCAAGCCTCAGAGATATCATTGTTTTTAAAATCTGATACCCCATCTTCTCGCAGTCAGCAGTTAGTAGCCCGTTTAAACAGTTGGCCTGAAATCGATAGTGTCGTATTTATTCCGGCAGATGATGCACTGCAAGAGTTTCAGCAACTTTCCGGATTGGGTGACGCCATTGCTTATCTTGAAAGCAACCCGCTACCAGATGTTGTACTTGTAACGCCAGCAGAGCGCCACGATAGCCCAAATGCAGCTAAGCGACTACTCGAAAAGTTAAAAGCAGAACGAGACGTAGAGTCAGCAAAATTAGACATTGAATGGCTGGAACGTTTGCATGCAGTCATCGCCATTGCCAGAGATCTAGTGTCACTGATTGGCGGCTTATTGTTTATAGCTGTGGTGTTAATCATTGGCAATACGATTCGACTCAATATTCTAAGTAAACGTGACGAAATTTTAGTGATGAAGTTGGTGGGGGCCACAGACGCCTTTATACAACGTCCGTTTTTGTACACTGGTTTCTGGTTTGGTTTGCTTGGTGGAGTGATGGCATGGTTTGCCGTTGTGGGAATTCTGTGGTGGATGGACAGCAGTATTCAGGCGTTTGCTTCTTTGTACCAAACCTCTTTCAATATTACAGGCCTTTCTGGAACGGCACTACTCGTTATGTTGGGGTTATCTGTAGGCTTGGGTTTGTTGGGCTCGTTGATTTCTGTTCAGCGGCACGTGAAACAAATCGAGCCCTCTTAAAAGTACAATTGTCAGGTAAGCGTAAAAAGCGAACCAGCATTGCTGGTCCTAACTGCCAATGCCTTCGTAAGGTGCTTATCTATTGAAGGTTTTTATTTAGCCTTGCGCTTTGGCTTTGGGGTAATAAGCTGAAATTGCGCTTCTAACACCGTTACCCCAGATTATCGCTTGATTGTATAACGCGTGTAGTTGTTTCTGGTCAATATTCAGTACTTTTGACTGCTTGATAACATTCATCCACAAGGCGCTTTCAAAAGCTCTTACGAGTGTCATATAGGAATTAAATTCTATATTTTTACCGAGCAGTGCATCGTTCACATCGTCAGAAAGCGGCAACTGCTTGAGGATATCCATCATAGATTGGTCAAGCAGCCCATCTAGCAATGAAAACAATCCAACTAAAAAGCCGATAGGTGGATTGGTATTCATTTTTCTAGTTTGACTTAGTAAATCAAAAAATTTCGCACGAACCAGAGACATATGGATGATTTCTAGCGGCTTGTCATCTCCTAGGTTGGCAATACTCAGTAGGGCGATAAACTTCTTAATTTCAACTTCGCCCATATAATTTAGCGCGTGTTTTAAAGAGGTTATTTTGTAGCGCTTGTTAATGGTTGGATTATTGATGAATTTAAGCAGCATGTAACTCAGCGCTGCATCTCGCTCAATGATTTCACTAATGCGGTTAATATCAAAAACTGAATTAGAGCTTTCGCCCATTAGATCAACCAAGTTCATTTTTGAAGCAGGTAACTGCTTTAAAATACGCGCTTCTGGTTGAGCAAAGAAATAACCTTGGAAGAGGTCGAAACCCAAGTCTTTACAAGTGGCGAAGTTATCGTGGTCTTGTACCTGCTCTGCGACAAGTTGAATGTTTGCATCAATAAAACGAGGTATCTGCTTTTCGATGTTTTCGTAACGGGTTTTTGATACGTCTACTTTTAAAATATCAATCAGTGGAAAGATGTCGTGCTGTGCACTCATCATCATTGGGTCGTCTATGGCTAGCTTAAATCCCAACTGTTTTATATGTTGGCAGGCTTCGAGTAATCCCGTTTGTGTAAATGGATTATCTGCTAACTCTACAACCACCGTTTCTGGGTTTAAGGTTGTTGGAAAGCGAGAGATTAAGGTGTCACTTGAGAAGTTAATGAAGGATGTTTTTTCGCCACAAATGTCATCTAACCCTAAAGGGTGGAAGTGATTGGCAATGTAACTCGCTTTTTCTTTTGAGTGCTCAGGGAATGCGCCGGATCTACCATCTCTGAAGATAAGCTCATAAGCGAAAACACTTTTATTTCTATCTAAAATAGGTTGGCGAGCTGTGAAGGCGAACATAAATTAAAAATCCCTGCGTTCATTACACCGTTTCTTGAGTGGCGTTTTATCGTTGTTAGGTATTGTAACCGTTACCAATAAGTTAGAAGTTAACCCTTCTAATGCTTACTTTAATCAGTGTACGTCATTACATTTAAAAGGCTCAAGCATTAAACATGCACCGAGTGATTATTTGGCATTGTTGCTGTCTGGTTGGGTACTAGTCTGCATATGGCGTGCCCACTTCATTGCTTCGTTGTAAAATCCGTGAAGTAGAATTTGCTTAACGGGATACTTTGCAACAAAGCGCTTAACGCCTCCCCAGTTGGCGGTTTCAAAGTGACACGCTAAATCTAGGCAGTCTTTCAGTAACCCTGCTTCACCACACAAAGCTCCTTTTACTGCATCACTAATGGGAACTTTACTCACCAACTCTTCAATATGTTGGCCCATCATAGCGTCAAGTAAAGAAAGCAACCCAGTAAGAAACCCTGTCGGCGGATTTTCAATTTCCTTTAGTGATACTGACACTAATTCACAAAATTTCGCGCGTACCAACGCCATTTGCATGAGTTCACTGGGGTTGCCCTCACTCAAATTTGCCAATGACAATAAAGCGATGAATTTCTTAACTTCTACTTCGCCCATAAAGGTAAGTGCGTGTTTTAACGATGTGATTTTATTGCGCTTGTTAAACATTGGGTTGTTGATAAAGCGCAACAGTAAATAAATTAGTGATGGATCCCGTTCAATAATGTTGTTTACTTTGTCAAAATCTAGCTGAGGCTGGGCGCTTATACTAATGAGCTCTAGCATGGTGATGCTATTAGGGCCAAGCTTTCGATGTTTTACAATCTCAGGTTTTGCCAAAAAGTAGCCCTGAAAATAATCGAAGCCCATATCTTTGAACTTCTCGAATTCTTCCCGGGTTTCAATTTTTTCAGCAACTAACTTGATACCTCGTTCTTTGAAACGCTTTGCAAGCACAGCAATGTCGCTGTGATCTAGTTCAGTGATATCAATCTTGATAACACTGACAAAGGGCATGAACTCTTCCCACTTACCTTGCATATCATAATCGTCTAACGCAATTTTGTAGCCCAATCCACGGATATGTTTACAGGCACTGACCAGTGCATTATTTACTTCTACGGTTTCAACGACTTCAATCACTACCTTGTTGGCATCGAGTGAGGTTGGAAAGCGATACATTAAGGTATCTTTGTGAAAGTTGATAAAGGCCATCTTGTCGCCGACAATTTCCTCAATACCTATACTCAAGTGGGTAGAGGTTAGAATTTTTGACGTTGCTTCATCAGGTGGAATATCGGGAAAGCAGTTTTCTTGACCCACTCTAAAAAGTAGCTCGTAGGCAAAAACTTCCTTGTTGGCGTCAAAAATAGGTTGTCGTGCAACATATGCAAACATGAGTACGTCTTAGCCTCTTGTAGTTTTGCTAGTGAAAATAAAGTGCTTGGCTTATCTTCTCGGCGTAGATAACTGAAAAAAAATCAACACGTTTATATTCTTCGAACTAATGCCCTAAGATAGCAACTGGTTTGAGGTATGTCATGTGAATTGCATTTACGCGACGAAAGGCAGATTAATGAGACAAATTGAGTTAGCGCTTAAGCGAATAAAGGTTAACGTTAATAGTGTTCAATGCCATTCCCTTTCAGTTAGATAAATGGGTGGAAATTGGATAGAGATAATATTTTGAAACTTTTTTCGTCTAATCCGGTCTTGATCTTTTGACGAGGAATATCATATCAATATGTCATCGTATTTAGGTTAAAATTAGGTCTCGCGCAGCGGATACAAGTTTGATAGTATCAAGATGCGAAAAAAGAGGTGAACAATGAACGATAAAATGCAATCTATGGCCCTATCAGTGCCACACAGCGGTAGTATAGAAGGCTACGTACAAGCTGTAAGCAGTATTGATATGCTTAGCGCTGAAGAAGAGCGCAACTTGGCTTTACGATTACGTGAGGAAGAAGATCTGCAAGCTGCACGTAAGCTTGTTATGTCTCATCTGCGTTTTGTTGTGCATATTGCCAAATCTTATTCAGGTTATGGCCTGCCACAAGCTGACTTGATTCAGGAAGGAAATATCGGCTTGATGAAAGCAGTAAAACGTTTCGACCCTTCTGTGGGTGTACGTTTGGTTTCATTCGCTGTTCACTGGATTAAAGCAGAAATCCATGAGTTTGTTCTTAAGAACTGGCGTATCGTTAAAGTTGCTACGACTAAAGCACAGCGCAAATTGTTCTTTAACCTTCGTAAGGCGAAAAAGCGCCTAGGTTGGTTCACCCATGAAGAAGTACAAACCGTTGCTGAAGAATTAGGTGTAAGTACCAAAGAAGTCCTCCAAATGGAAGCTCGTATGAGCAGCCAAGATCAGGCTTTTGATTTATCTGCTGACGAAGATGAAACGGGCAATTTTGCACCTGTTCAATATCTAGAAGACAAATCTACTGATGTTGAAATGGAAGTGATTAACAATGATTGGGATAGCAATGCGAGCAAGCGTTTGTATTCTGCAATCAAAACGCTGGACGAGCGTAGTCAAGACATCATCGAAACCCGTTGGTTGGCTGACAGTAAAATTACTTTGCAAGATTTAGCGGATAAGTATCAAGTTTCTGCTGAGCGAGTACGTCAAATCGAAAAAAATGCAATGAAGAAGCTACAAGCTGCAATGGTAGCTTAAGAAAATAGTTTATCTTTTAAAAAACGCTCGATATTTTATCGGGCGTTTTTTTTATGTCTTATCTGCACTGGGTAAAATCCAGTATACCCCTTTGAATTCGGCAACAGGCGTATCATCATCAAGAATTTCAACACTTAACTCGAACCTGCTTTTATTGCCTTTTTCCAGTGGTTTAAACTTTCCACTTAAGGTTTCGATATTACATATGGCGCGGGGTTTCATTGTGATGGGTTTGTGGTAATGAATGTCTCCATCTCCCAGCACTATATCACCGTCGAGCATTTTCTCTTTGAGTTGTAAGTGTAGTAATCCCCAGCCCGTAAGTGTAGCCAACGAAAATATACTGCCAGCAAACATGGTGCCGTGAATATTAATATTTTTATTGAGCGACGCGCGAGTTTCCAACGTTCTGCCGCTATATTGATGTATTTTAATACCCATATGTTCGGTAATGGGAATGGTCTCTGACCAGGTTTTTTGCAGTTCATCGCACCATTTAGGGTGTAGAATTAAGGTGTTATTCGCCGTAAGCTTTTTAACCATTTGCTGGCGTTTGAGCATACCGAGTTCACTGGCAGCTTCTCGTTCAACTTCAAAACCACAAGCGCTAAAGAAATCTATAGAAATTTCACGGCTATTCGTAACAGCTCTATCAGCGCCTAAATCTCCTGCAACCCCTTCAAGTGCGGCCAACATCATTTGACCTAGGCCCTTTCTCTGATGATCTGAATGAACCGCGATATGACGAATTTGCGCCTCTTCAGCAGTATTTAAATGTACGCGACCACAAGCGACAATATCCCCTCGTCCGTTTGTTATCATACGATGCTCAGCAACTTGCTCGTACTCGTCTTTTTCGGAACCCAATGGGTAGTTCCAAGGCTGCCTAAGGTTCTCCCAGCGGAAGTGATAATAGGCGTCTAACTCCGCGTCGCTTTTTGGGGTAACAACCTTATACAAAATATTCGCCTTATTTTGAGGATAAAAATTCATTTAACCTCATGGTTAAATGTGAAACAAGTGTTAATTAAAATTCCCTAGGAGCTATCGGGAAGGGTACTTAGATATGGAAATGAAATGTTACCGGGCCGTCGTTGACTAGTGCAACCTGCATATCAGCGCCAAATTGACCGGTTTCTACGGGCACATTTAAGCTTTTTAGCTTGTCTATAAATTTATTGTAGATTTGCTCTCCATGCTCTGGACTTGCACCTCTGGAAAAGCCAGGGCGATTACCTTTTTGAGTATCAGCAACTAAGGTGAACTGGGATACCACTAGAATCTTGCCGCCAACTTGCTCAACATTCAGATTCATTTTTCCATCGCAGTCTGAAAACATTCTATAGCGGCAAATTTTATTAGCTAGCTTCTCGATGGCTGCGTCATTATCTGATTTTTCAACACCCAGCAGAACTAGCATGCCATGGCCGATCTCACCAACAATTTCATTATTCACAGAAACACTGGCTTCTGAAACTCTTTGAATAAGTCCAATCACGTATTTGATTCTCTCATGATACTTGCTAACTCTCTGGTTGCTCTACAAAGCGCGTAGGCTATCCCAGGCTCTGATGTACTGTGGCCAGCATTGGAAACAATTTTTAATTGGCTATTTGTCCAATGGGAATTTAGAGCAGCGGCAGCTTGTGTTTTACATATCATGTCATAACGACCATGAATGATGAAGCCAGGAATATGACTGAAACATTCAGTATTTTCAAGAATATAATTTTCATCAATAAAGCAATGATGAACAAGGTAGTGACATTCAAGAACGGCAAGGGGGAATACGTCGGTATGTAGTTGAGATAGTTGACTTTTGATATGCGAATCGGTGTCGGAGAGTTTCGAAAGGCGCTCTTCCCAGCAATACCATCGAAGTGATGCATAGTCGCGGGTATTGACGTCAGATGACGTGAGTAAAGACAAATAATACTGGCTAACATTGTCGGCGCTCAGTTCTCCTAGTACGTCATGAGTAAGCTCCTGATAGTACTCTGGAAAGCATTGCGCGGGGCCACCAGTAGAAGCAAGATACCACTCGCGGTCTTCCGCTCTGCCTAAAAATACGCCCCTCAATACTATTCCAGTTACACGTGTAGAGTGTGAAATGGCATAGCACAGTCCGAGTGTTGCTCCCCAAGAGCCCCCAAATATGGCCCATTTTTCGATATCCAAATGTTTTCTCAATGCTTCTATATCGGATATGCTGTTTGCGGTTGTATTGTGAGCTAACGCCACATCTCGCGTTGAACGACCACAGCCTCTTTGGTCAAAACCTATAATTCGATAGATGTCCCGATTAAAAAATTGGGTGTAATTTGGAGGAAGGCCAGCACCAGGGCCACCATGAAGAAAAAGAATAGGGATACCCTCAGGGTTTCCACATTGTTCGAAATAAATCGAATAGCCATTCCCCACGTCAAGATATCCGTTCTGGTAGCACAAGGCTTCGGGGTAAAGTCGTTTCATTTTATGTCAACGCATTGTATGAGTTGTAATTTTAGTTTAGCTTATTCTTAATAAATCACGCTTTGGTGTTTATTGAAACTAATATTTTTGATGGAGTAGCTTATGGCTGGACAAGGTTCTGGCGGAAATGTAATTGCCGCAATTTGTAACTTTTTTATCCCTGGATTAGGGCATTTGGTGCAAGGCCGTATCTTGGCGGCAATTTTGTTTTTTGTCTCTGTGGGAGTGTGCTACGCCTTGAGCTGGACTATTATTTTAGGCGTTGTGGGTGTGATTATTCACATCTTTGCCATCATTAGTGCTGCTCGATATAAAGGTGAAGATTAATGAAACTTCGTACGCTCTGTGTGGCTGCTTTTTTGTGTTTTAACTTAGCCGGTTGTCAATCAGCGTATTATGCTGCTTGGGAAAAGGTAGGTATAGAAAAGCGCGATATTTTAGTTGACCGTGTTGAAGATGCTAAGTCTTCACAAGAAGACGCACAAGAGCAATTTAGCTCTGCATTAGAAGCGTACAGTGCAGTCATTGGGTTTGATGGTGGAGAGCTAGAAGATATCTACGATACTCTCAAATCTCAGTACGATGATAGCCAGGCGGCGGCAGACGAAGTTACACAGCGAATCAATAATATTGAAAGTGTTGCAGATGCGTTGTTTGAAGAGTGGGCAACTGAGCTTTCTCAATATCAAAACGCTTCATTAAAGCGTGATAGCCAACAAAAGTTGAATGCGACTAAGCGCCGCTATAACAGCTTGCTGTCGTCGATGCGACGTGCAGAAAGTAAAATGGCACCTGTGCTATCAGCGTTGCAAGACAATGTGCTTTATTTGAAGCACAACCTAAATGCGAGTGCGATAGGTGCGTTGCAAGGCGAGCTTTCTACCATTGAAAACAATGTGAAACAGTTGATTGCTCAAATGAATACTGCCATTGCTGAATCTGACGCTTTCATTGCCACAATGAAAGGTGACTGAAGCTGAGAGTACTCGCCTATCTAAACGCCTTTTTTATCCCAATGATGCTGCGGGAGAATCTTCTTCCGCGACTTCCTTATCTGACGCATCATCCAATGCGCAAGTAAATTCAGCGCCAAGTAACACCACTATCCAAGACAGATATACCCACAAAAATAAAATTGGAACAACCGCCAACGCGCCATAAATAACTTGGTAAGACGGAAAGTTAGTGACATATAGCGCAAACCCAGACTTAGTAAACTCAAATGACAGTGTAGCGAGTAAAGCGCCTAGTAAAGCGTGTTTGGCGGGCACGCGTTTGTTTGGCACCAGCATGTACAAAATCATAAAGGCGAGTAGAGCAGTAAAGCTGGGAACCAGCTTGAGTAAAAAGGTGCCTAGACCCGGTGTGTACTCTTCGGCAAAGGCGGCTAAACCAAGCAGATAAGAGCTGATCACGACACTCGAACCAATCAATAGTGGGCCTAGTGTTATGACCATCCAATAGATCGCAAAGGTATAAACTACAGGCCGATTACTCTGAGTACGCCAAATTCGGTTCAACGTTTTATCAACGTTCATGATAAGCATTAGTGCAACCAGTAATAACGACAATATACCAATGGCTCCCATTTGCGAGGCATTGCCTACAAAGTCAGACATATACTCATGCACAACGTCACTGGCCGTGGGAACAAAATTATTGAAAATGAAATACTCTAACTTAGTGCGCACCGAGGCAAAAACAGGAAAGGCCGACATTATGGTAAAGGTCACCATAATAAAGGGCACCAGTGATAATAAAGTCACATAGGCTAAATGACCTGCTGAAATAGTGATACTGTCGTCTTTACAGCGTTTAATAAAAATTGAAAGTACATTGAGTACTTTAGGCTGTACCTCGCTGTACTTGTTTTTTACTTGGCTCCAGTCCACGCTGTGCTCCTTGTTCTTCTAGAAACAATAAACGCGCGATATGCGTCGCGCGTTTATCCGATACAGTGCATGTACATGGTATACCGCAATGGCGGTATTCAGCAAAATTAATTGCCGCGAACCCCTAACATGTGGCAGATGGCGTAGCTAAGTTCGCTGCGGTTAAGCGTATAGAAGTGGAAATGTTTTACACCTTCTTTAGCTAATACTTTCACTTGGTCCATGGCAATGTTGGCGCCTATCAGATTACGTGTCGCTTGGTCGTCATCGTCTAAACCATCAAACATCTTGTGCAACCAACCAGGTACGTGCACGTTGGTAAAGCCAGCGAACTTAACCAAGGTTTGATAGTTAGTTACAGGCAAAATACCTGGAACGATATCTAAGTCGATGCCTGCGGCAGCGGCACGGTCTCTAAAACGCAGATAAACGCTAGTATCAAAGAAAAACTGTGTGATTGCTTCACTGGCACCCGCTTCGGCTTTGCGCTTTAGGTTGAGTAAATCAAACTGAGCATTGGGCGCTTCAGGGTGTTTTTCAGGGTAGGCAGCAACCGAGATATCAAAGTCCGCAACGTCTTTTAATAACGCCACCAAGTCAGACGCATACATTTCTGTTTTGTCTACACCCTTGGGTAAATCACCTCGTAGGGCAACAATACGACGAATGCCTGAATCCCAGTAATCCTGAGCGATTTGTTTCAACTCGTCTCTTGACGCATCCACACAGGTAAGGTGAGGTACAGCGGCAACACCAGTTTGCTGTTGAATGCGCTTAACTACGTCATGAGTACGATCACGCTCACCACTATTTGCGCCATAGGTCACAGACATATAGCTTGGCTTTAGTGGCGCTAGGCGCTCTACTGACTTCCATAAGGTCTGCTCCATTTTCTCGCTGTTAGGCGGAAAAAACTCAAACGATACGTCGATATCTCTTAATTCCGACAGTGTTTGGTTAAGGGCGTCGATACCTTCTGCATAGGAAACCATGATTATTCTCTTTGATGGACGTTTAGACGTCTAAACTAAATAATATATGTCTAGACGTCAAGCGGTTTACACTGCTCAATTGACCTTTTCGCTACATTGTTTAGAATTTCTGTCTATAACTTAAAAACAGGCAGAATGAGTAGCAAATGGCAGAGTGGAACGGAAAGTATGTATATCCGTATGCAGAACACGGAAAAAAGAGTGAACAAGTCAAGAAGGTTACTGTTTCAATTCCGATCAATGTTCTAAAAGTACTTACTGACGAACGTACACGTCGACAAATAAACAATTTGCGACACGCAACCAATTCAGAGCTTTTGTGCGAAGCCTTCTTACACGCGTTTACCGGTCAACCATTGCCTAATGACGACGACCTGAAAAAAGACAATCCAAATCGCATTCCAGCGGAAGCGCGGAAAATAATGGAAGAGATGGGCATTGACGTGTCTATCGACAATGCCCTAGAAGAAGAGTAGAGGCTAACTAACTAGCCGGTAATTCTAGCTACGCCTGAGTCGATTGCAGCCTTTGCTACCGCAGAGGCAATGCGCTCATTCAACCGTGGATCCATAGGTTTAGGAATGATGTATTCTCTACCGAACTCCAGTGATTTACTGTTACTCGCCTTTAGTACGCTTTCTGGCACTGGCTCTTTACTGATACTTCTAATGGCTTCCACTGCCGCCACTTTCATTTCATCATTAATGGCTGTCGCTCTAACATCCAAGGCACCCCGGAAAATAAACGGAAAGCACAACACGTTATTCACCTGATTGGGGTAATCTGAGCGTCCTGTTGCCATGATTAAGTCGCTGCGCACTTCATGGGCTAGCTCTGGCTTAATTTCTGGATCCGGATTCGAACACGCAAATACAATTGGGTTTTCAGCCATTAACGCCAAGGTTTCGGGTGGCAACACATCGGGCCCTGAAACACCCACAAAAATGTCTGCGCCGTCCATTACGTCATCCAAAGTGCGTTTGTCAGTATTATTCGCAAATAGCTTTTTGTGCTCTGTTAAATCTTCACGACGAGTATGGATAACGCCTTTGCGATCCAGCATATAAATACGCTCGCGCTGTGCGCCACACTTAATGAGCAGCTCCATACATGCCACCGCAGCAGCGCCAGCACCCATACAAACGATCTTGGCGTTTTCTATGGTTTTACCTTGGATTTCAAGGGCATTTAGCATGCCTGCCGCAGTAACAATAGCGGTACCGTGTTGGTCATCGTGAAACACTGGAATATTACAGCGTTTAATCAACTCTTTTTCTATCTCAAAGCACTCTGGCGCTTTTATATCTTCAAGATTGATACCACCAAAGGTGTCAGCAATATTAGCTACCGTATTGATAAATTCTTCTGTGGTACGATGCTTTACTTCAATGTCGATGGCGTCCAAACCGGCAAAACGTTTGAATAGCAGGGCCTTTCCTTCCATGACAGGTTTTGAGGCAAGCGGACCTAAATTCCCTAAACCCAAAATAGCCGTACCATTACTAATAACCGCCACCATGTTGCCTTTAGCAGTGTATTTGTAGGCATTATCTGGGTCTTCAGCAATTTCTCTTACTGGTTCGGCAACACCTGGGCTATAGGCAAGAGCAAGATCTTCTACGCTGTCTGCTGGCGTTGATAGTTCAACACGAATTTTTCCCGGAGTAGGCTTGGCATGGTAATCAAGAGCGCGTTGTCTAAAGTCTGACATTGGTTCACGTATCCTTCGATGTAGGGAGTGGATAAACAAAGTGTACTGTGAGCGCGTTTTATGGTTTTTGTAATTTTACGCACACAGCATATGACGGCAGAATAACTAACGTTTGCACCGTCAGCATGATTTGAGATAGGTGGTTAGTCCTTTTTTACCTTATCCCTTTGTGATTACTCTAGCATAGGGATTTTGAGGTTACATATCTGATCACACTTAATTTTGTATTCAATGTAGGACAGAATATCTCATTAGACCAGTCACACTATAAAATGTTAGCCATTCATGTGGTTTATCGTTAAATTTATTTGTATTTTTCTAGTAAATTTAAATGGCAGGGAAGAACGCAGGCACCGCTATTATGTAGCTGTTGCACATGAAAAAAGCTTGGGGTGGGTTTAACCTAACCCCATGACTATACGTATCCCATCCTCAATTAAGTGGCTTATCACTAAGTTCCAGCATAAGCAACGTGAACTAATGGTACTAGAAGCCGAAATCAAAGCGCTTAAACAACAGTGTGATGAAACCAGAGCACTTATAGAGTCCTTACGAGTAGTAGCTGTAGTATGGATTTACACCAGTTTGTCAGATATCAATGAGAATACTGACGTTTTCGCTTTTAGTTATGTTTCCAGCTTTTTGTCCCTGCCTAAACGTGCGCTGGATAATCATCCCAAGGGTCAGCGAACGCTTTTCCTCTGGCTGCACGAAGCTTTATCGGATAACCTTTAGACTCAATCAAGTGAGCGAAATAAAAGCTTTTTCCTGTTTAGCGCTAAATTGATTGTGAAAATCACTTCTAACAGGGGATAGATATACAAAGATCCCTGTATATTCTCGTCAACAAGCCTATATCAGTAGTGCTGCTTTAGCTTTTTCGTTTACCCTCCAGATTTACATTAGCTAGGAGTGATCCTCTTCAAAATAATCCACACTTTTTCACTCAAGTAGCAACGTTAATCCCAATCACAGTCAGGGCTTCCCCATTCCTTGCCAACTGGGCCGCCAAAGGCTCCTTGCAATTTTCTCTTCTTACACCAAGCTATCGCAATTTCATCAAAAACATTCGACGGAATTTCAGCTATCAGCTTACCGAACGATTGTTCTGAATCTTGAGATGAATAACTGATATTGAAATCTACAGGGTTTGTAATCTCAACAACCGCAGGATTATTGTTTTCGTTATCAATGGTGGCATCTTGATACACTCCAAATTTTTCATTTCCTTGGTAAACCCACTCTTTAGTACACATACGTTAAAGCTCCAACCGGAGGTAGTTTTATCAGTTTAGTACCAACTTTTTATAGTGGTAGTCACTTCATAATAATAAATTTGATTTAACTAGCCATTAGCATAGCAGCATTAAAATTTCGAAAGGCTCACAGCAAACAATCATGAGTATCAGTCTATGCAGTTTGTTAACTGTCACCCCAAATGGTCTCACCATAGACATCATTGTCTGTAGGTATTAGAGGCCTTGGAAAAGCCAGCTTTACGTTGTTGCTGTAGGCCATTAATTCCATCATTTGACCCGCGAATTCGCTTCCACTATCACATTGAATTCTCGCTGGCTTTGGCGCCTATACACTCACACCGGGAGTTCCCCATACGGTGTATTAGAAGAGCGAAAATTAGAAGGATTTTGTGACAGTTGAGGGGCATCACATAACTCAAAGTAACTTTGAAAGTTCAGGATAACCAGGATTTATAAAAAGTTTGGTTGAGCCCATAATGCAAGTTCAATTAAACCAAACCTCTGAAAGTTGTTGATTTTTCACACAGGCATATTACATAAACCTAGCTGGTTGCGTCGAAGGAATACGATTCACCAAGTCACTCGACGTTTAAGTCAATAATACAAGGAATTAGTATGATACATCCTCTTAAGATGTTTCTTTTTTTTATTCTATTATCAATTCTTTCATCCAATCTATCCCATGCGGTAGGGCGAGATGGAACTAGACCCTCTCCAGCACCAAGCGAGCCTGAATTAGCATTTCCAGAGGCTGATAGGTCCGGTGAAAAGAACTTTTTCTACACCGACCTGGACATGGGAGAGCAGATAAACCTCGATACTGGTGAACTTTCATTTTACGTCACTGACGTCAGTCTTCCAGGTAGCTCAAGCCTTCCCGTTCAGTTTGGACGCAGATTGAGCCCCAGATATTACTTATCAGAGCCAGCATTACGGACTTATTTTGGATTCGGCGTTCAATCTTGGGTTCCTGATATACCGATGATTACAGGTGTTGTTTCCAAAGACTATTACGATGGTACAACGACAACCGCCGGCAGTGTTTGGCCCGGCGTGCCTTATTTAGGAGGCACTCGACAGTTTTGGAAAGGCTTATATCTCGTCATCCCTGGGGAATCGCCTAAGAAGCTACTTTGGTCACGTAACAACACCTCAGAGAGTCAGAAGGGCTATCAATTTGTCACAGAAGACTACTGGATTGTTAAGCGCACAATTACGAGCACTACAGTAACTTTTGAAGCGCTATCTCCGCGTGGTGAAAAGTACGTCTTTAACCATGCGTTGAGAAAACCAACAACAACTGGTTTTGGTATTGTCGCTGCGACCAGAGCAACTGATGTCAATGGAAATTGGGTTCAATACGAATATAACGGTCCGATTCTGAGCAGTGCGCCTAGCTCCTTTAATCGTTCCATTAGCCGCATCTACAGTAACGATGGCAGACAACTAAACATCAATTATACAAGCAGTGCTAATAGCGCGAATACATACATTCGCACCGTTGTCGCCAATGGACGTCAGTGGACTTATCAAATTTCTGGGGGTAGTCTATCAAGAGTAACTCTGCCAGACAGCACTTATTGGCAATACACGAACTTAGACAACACTTCCGACAACACGCAAACGAAATGTAGCTATTCGACAAGCAAAGTGGTGAATGCCACGGCAAAACACCCAACCGGTATCTCGACCAGCTATCAACTTCGTTATATTTATAATGGTAAGGTTAACCCCACTACAACACACAGTACAAAGCCAGCGAGTTGTACTCAGCCGTACAGACACCCAACGACCAATGAATCAATAAACTTTGGACATGCGAGCCTCGCCGTTCACACCAAATCTGTCACAATGCCACGCGGCGCATCTCAAACATGGCAGTATAGCTATCAGCAGGACTTTGGTGCTACAGGAAGTATGCATGGTTTGTCTGATACAAAGTGGCGTCTTATCTCACGCCCCGACGGCAGCAAAGAAAGGCTACATTTTAATCGAGTTTGGGGTTGGCAAAGTGGTCAACTAATAAAACGAGAACAACTTGATAGCGCTTCTCAAGTTATCGAGTCTACGACTAATACTTATCTTAGAAGTTCTACTTTATGGGAGCCTATTGCTGGGACAACCAGTACATCGACAGACGCGGATATTGCTCGCACTACCGCGCTTACACAAAGGTCGCGGATATTGCTCAATGGTGAAACTTATACAACCGAGTATTTCTACCGCCATAATCCACTACAAAGCAACTTTGATTTCGGTCAGCCTTATGAAGTACGTGAGTACAGTACACTTCAATCATTGAAGCGTATACACACCACAACCTTTAAGCATCTCAAAACGCCTTGGGTACTTAACCTCCCAGAAAAGTATGTTCGAAATGGTAAAGAGTTTGAGCGTCTTGGCTTCGACTCGAGAGGACGAGTGGTTTGGCTAAACCGATTCGGCGAGAGAAAAACAAGCTATGCGTATTACAACAATGGATTGGTTTCTCAAATTACTCGCTCAACTGATTCAGGTCAGGCTGCTCAGCGTTTTCAGCTCTCCAGCTACAAATTAGGAAGCCCCCGAGTCATTAGCTTTGCTGACGGTACAAGAATTACCAGAGCGATTGATAACAATGGTTGGATAACATCCCAAACCGATGAGAACGGCAACACTCGTTCGTTCAGTTATGACTCGATGGGTCGAATGACCAACATCAACCTCCCAGGTAGCTGGTACGACACATCAATAAGCTACAGCCAGCTTGGGAATGGTTTGGTCCAAACGTTAACCACTGGTAATCAGCGAACCACTACACAGTATGACGGTTTGATGCGCCCCGTGTTAGAAACACAAACCGCTCTTAACGGTGATGGCGTTACCCGTTATTTAAAAACGTCATACGATACGATGGGACGGGTAACATTTAAGTCTCTACCGTCTACCTCTTCCAATCCGACCATCGGCATGTCCATGCAGTATGATGCTATTGGTCGCATACTCCGCGAGAGAGATACCGCGTCGCCGTTTGCTTCAACGTCTTATCAGTACCTGACAGACAACAGAACAAGAGTTACAGACCCAGAAGGAAATGTGACTACGACGACGTTCGCTGGCTTTGCCAATGCGCAAGACGGGTATCAAACGCTCATAGAAAGTCCACTGAACGTCAAAACCCAAATGACCCATGACAATTACGGTAATGTAAGAACTATCAGACAGTACGGTACACAAAATGGTTACAGTACTGACGCCACACAACACTATTACTATGATAACCAACTAAGGCTCTGTAGGCTAAGAACACCAGAAACTGGAGACACGGTTTACTCGTACTACAAAACTGATGAGGTACGCGCCACTGCAAAAGGGTTGTCTTCTTACAATGGTTGTGCCACCCCTTCTGGTAGCACACTGTCCACATTTAGTTATGACGCCAGAAATAGAGTAACCCTTCAGAATTTTTCTGCTTCATCTACACCAGATATTCACTACGGATATGATGATGCGGGTAACCTAACATCTCTCAATCGGGGTGGAGCGAATTGGTCATATACCTATGATGATTTGAATCACTTACGCTCAGAAACCTTACGTATGGATGGGCGCGTCTGGGGAACGCAATATCACTATCGTCGTGACAGAAATATAGAGGGCGTAACTTACCCAACAGGCCGTAGGGTTAACTACGCTTTGAATGCTTATGGTCAGATAAAAGGGGCGAGTTCAGGCTCACAAACTTACGCATCTAACATGCGTTATCATGCCAATGGTTTGTGGTCAGAGGTTCGTTATGGTAATGGGCATACGACCTATCAGAGCATTAATAGTCAACAGCTGCCTTCGCGTCGTTGGACACAGCATTCTAGTCGTCCGAGAGTGATGGACTTAACATATACGTACGACAAAAACCAAAACGTTACCAGTATATCAAATGGCGTGACGTCATCTGACTCAATGACGATGACATACGATGGATTACAGCGCTTACTGACAGCAACAGATCCATTTGGAGCAAGTTCGTTTAAATATGATGCGCTTGGTAACTTGCGTCAAAAGAGACTGGGTAGCCGAACTGTGAATGTCAACTACGCTTCCAACAACCGTGTATCTTCAGCTAGCAGTAATAGCGGTGGCATATCAACAGCAACCTCTGGCGCGTTTTCATCTAACTATCAGTACGATAGTCGCGGCAATACTACTCACTCAGGGCGATTAGGATTCACTTATGACACTGCTGACCAGCCTACGAGAATTCATTATCCTGGTGGTGACTCTACCTATCGGTACGATGGCAATTTAAGGCGAGTGAAACAGACTACAGATAAAAACGGAGTAACAACGACTTATTCCATATACAGTCTCGCTGGGGTGTTGTTACACAGACATGACGTCACTAATAATGTTAAGACTGATTATGTAACGTTGGGCTTGGGCAGTTCTGGTTCTGTGCGTATTGAAAACAATCAAGTAGAGTACATTCACCTAGACCAACTTGGGAGTCCTGTAGCGGAGACAAGTCAATCGGGTAATGTTACTTGGAGAGAACGCTACACACCATTTGGGGAGCAGATTAACAACCCATCCCATAACGCGAATAACCAGTCTTTCACTGGGCATGTCTCGGATGTGGACACGGGTTTAGTATATATGCAGGCACGATATTATGATCCGGTTATTGGACGGTTTTATTCGAATGATCCGGTTGGCATTCTGGAACATCTAAGCGGAACTGGTGGTATACATGGATTCAACCGCTATGCATACGCTAATAATAATCCTTATAAGTATATAGATCCGAACGGGCAAGAACCTAAAACGCCCATTACTATTATTAGATATGAAGGACAGCCACTGGTTTTGGAAGGACCTTATCGCGCTAAACCGAATATTAAAGATGTTGCTTTCAATAAAGTTGTGAAGAAGGTTTCTGGTGGATTTTTTAAATGGGATGCTGCTAGAGATTTAATTAGAGCAAGTAGTAAAGGTTTTGCAGGGTTACTATTTCACACAGAAATGTTGGATCCGGGAACGTGTAAGTTTGGTCCCGGAACATGTGGTGAAGAAATAAGACCATTATGGTCTTTGGTGCCTGAAGCTCTGAATCAAGATAGTGAGGACTCTTCAGATTCAGAAAATGAAGATGTTGGAGAGCCTATTGCCATACCAAGCTATATTAATGAAGGTCGAAATCATATGAATGCTTTTAACTCTAGGCCTATAGTGGAAGATAAAAGACATGACTATTAGGGCTGTCGTTTTTGTTAGTAAGCTTTTCAGGTTTATCATATGGATACCTGCACTGTTTTTGGTCTTTTCAGTGATATCGGGGCTTGGATTTTTTTATTATCTATTGGTCTTAACATTGTTTTTCTATGCTACAGATAAATTCAATAAGTTTTATTTTGCGGGTTTAGAAGTGATTTCGAAACAGTTTTTAATCAAAAGTATGTTGTTGTTATTAGTTCAGTTCTTATTTTTGTTTATTCTGTTTTAGTTTCATCAATTTTACGGTCAACAATCTTTTTGAATCCAAAGCCTCGCATTCGCGGGGCTTTGTTTTTTGACATCAACCGTGTGGACCTAAAAGACTTGGCTATAATTATAAAGTACTGTACTAATTACATTTTATTGATAATGTACTATGGCTCGTAGTGTCGAAAAATGAATATGCAGGCACGATACTATGATCCGGTTATCGGGCGTTTCTATTCGAATGATCCTATTGGAGCACTTGAACATATGCAAAGTGGAAATGGTACTCAAGGGTTCAACAGGTTTGCGTACGCTAACAATAATCCTTTCAAGTACATTCATCCAAATGGAAGGAAAATCAAGCTCATAACCGAAGAAATGAATGTATTCAAGTTTAGAAAGCAATATGCTGAGGCCAAAAAACAGCTAGAGGAGGCCGGGGAAGGTTCCTACTTACAAGAACTAGAAGACTCAGAGACTGTAATTACTATTACAGATACATCTGGATTTCACGATTTATCCTACGACAACAATAATATTAATTGGGATCCTACAAGTGGCTTAAAGGTTGATGGTTGAATCGACCAGACTTTACTTTACTAGTAATTCACATCATGGTAGTAACTACAACACTAGCCCGGAATTGCTTAGTGTTGTGGATGCTCCAAGATACTTCATTTCCTCAGACGGCAGTAAACACAACCATCCTGATATTGAGCTTCTTCGCGCGATAGTTGATAGGCAGGCAAGTTTTACACGAACTCTATATTTTAACTACTCAACTAAAGAATCCAGAGAGATTAAAGAATTCCAAACAGCTACAGGCGCTACTTTTGTTGTAGAAGAAAATGCTACTGGCTGGATAACGATTACCAAGGAATCTTCATGCTAGATACAGAAATGAAAGTGGCTACTTGTAAAATCGAGTGCGGTAATGAGTCAGGTAGTGGAGCACTAATCACATCAAACATCGTATTAACAGCTGGCCACTGTGTGAGCGACGCACTAGATAATAATTCAGACATCAGTGTTGTTTTTCACCCAGACTCCACCCCTTGTGTAGTGAAAGCTAGTATTCGCGCTCATGACACAAACTTAGACATAGTGTCCACTCCTCGGTCAATGGCCGAGGAGTTTCCTCAACATCCTCGACGACACATGCAAAGGTATTCGGAACGTGTATAGCGGTCTTGACTCTATTGATGTTGTTTGGCGGGTTTTATCGATTGTTTAGCTAGAAAACCCAGTGATCTTTAGTCGCTGGGTAGTTCATTGGTTGATTCATAGAGACGATTGAACAACTCAAATTCCGATGTTTACGCGTTCTTCCATAGACTCACGGTTTTTTTTGTCTGTGCGTATCAAGTCAATCAGATACGGTTGCTTTAGATAGGCTCCCACCTGCGCATACCTAATGGGCATGTATGGTTAATTGTGAATCGGTTAACTTCCAACACCCACTCCGTACTGTTGGTTATCGTAACTCAAGGGTGGGGATGTTTGTAGACACTAGTGGCGATGTCAATGGGATGCAAGATTGCTCAACTTTCATCGAATTTTTCTGGAAAATGTACAGCTCTTAATTATGAGAGACCGAGTTCTTTTAAACGTTTATAAAGTGTATTCCTACTTATTCCCAAGGCTGCGGCAGTTTTGGACTTGTTTCCACTAAATTTTGTGTAGACTGCTATGAGCTCCTCCTTGTCTTTGGATTTCTTTTGTGCAGCGATTTCAGTAGGGTCCTCAGAGGTAGTACTTATGGATAAAGATGAATCCATACGCTGACCATCGATGCTTATATCGTGTAGGAAATCTTCGGGCAAGTGCCACTCTTGAATTGGCTCATTGTCCGCCATTGCTTGGGCTATCTGGAGTACACTTATTAGTTGCCTCACGTTACCGGGCCACGGGTGATCATTGAAAAGCTCTACTATATTGTCTGAGAGTGGAAAACCATCATTGCTCCCATGTTGAAGAGTATTTATTTGTTGAAACAACTGTCGTCTGTCCTTTCGTTCTCTTAATGGTGGAAGGTGAATATTGAGACCACTTATTCTATAAAAAAGGTCTTGTCTAAAATTTCCAGTTTCAATTTCTTTTTTTAAGTCTCTATTTGTTGCTGACACTAATTTGATGTCTACTTCAAAAGTGTCAGTTGAGCCGAGAGGGGTTACCTTTCTTTCTTGTAAAACCCTGAGTAACCGTCCTTGAACATTAATAGGCATTTCACCTATTTCATCTAGAAAAAGTGTACCGCCGTTTGCTTTTCTGATAAGACCAATTGAACCTTTGAGATTCGCTCCGGTAAATGCGCCTTTCTCGTATCCAAAAAGTTCTGACTCGACAAGCTCATTTGGTATTGCAGCACAGTTAACAGCTACGAGCTGGCCATTGTTTCTGTTACTATAGTTGTGTAAGCATTGAACGAATACCTCCTTTCCAACTCCTGTTTCACCATGTACCAGTATTGGTAACGCTTTGTTTACAATACGCTTTGCTTGACTTAACTGTTTATCGACGAATGGGTCACCAAAGGAAAAAGTATCAAGTGTTACTTTACCGTAAGTTTGCTCTTTTTGTTTCTCATCAGCTCCCGAACTCTCAGGAGCTGATGAGAGTTCGATATTATTCTGAACGTTCAGTTTTAGTACTGGTCGCTTCAACTGACCATACATTTTATATTTGCCAACTGCGACAACCTCGAAGATAGTGTTCTCTTTTTGTGTCTTTAGGTCTTTGACACTGACATTCAAAACATCTCCGATAAAAACGTTCAATAAATCGAATTTGATAAGAGTCTCAGCACGGTTATTCGCTGCGACAACTCTTCCACTATCATTGAAGACTAAAAGTCCCGACCACTGACTATCAACGTTCTCTGCGTTAGTGTTAAATGTGAAAATAAAGTGGTCTTGGCTATGTGTATTGAACAGTAATCTGTTCTCTATTCCATGTGACATTAGGTTCACGAGGCCCAGTGTGTGTGCTTGTGGAAGATAAGAATCACTTGTGATATCGAGCATTCCTATTAGGTGTCGGTTAGCATCGTAAATAGGTGCTGCTGAGCCAACCATAAACCGATTTACCTTGAAATAGTGCTCATCTCTTTGAACTTGTATTGCTCTATTCGTCACTAGTGAGGTTCCGATAGCATTTGTTCCGACTACCTTTTCATTCCAATCAATACCTGCTTCAAAAAAGGCTCTATGTTTAGGTGGCAAAAATCTCTTGTCTCCCCAACTATTCAATGTGAACCCATCCTTATCTGTAAGTAGTATTAGGCAATTTGCGTTGGATAAAATGTTTTGATGATACGGAAGTACTTCTGAATGTGTAGTAGCAACTAAGTCTTTATAAATCTGACTTAGATCTTTGATCTCGCCAACTGGTAACGACTCTAGCACTGGCTCATCGCTTTGGGTTAGGCCATATTCCGCACATCGACGCCATGACTCTTTTATGATTTTTTCATTTTGCATGTTACTGCGCTCATCAAAACTAACTGTATCTGCGGGCTTGAGTGGGGCTTATATATATGTTAACACCCGTAACATTTATAAAGGTTTTTCTGAACATACAAAAACTACACACAATATTTATTACAGTACAATATTATCTGTTAACCGTGTCAAAGGCTACTTTTTGTTCAATTTTTGATGGTATTTGTTTAAATATCTATTAAAAACATATGTTTAAAATTTGAGTTGAGCTATTTGTAATCTACATTTTATGAACAGTGTTCAATTTTGTTAACATTTGCACTGTTCATAAATGAACAATGTTTTGAACAGTTTGTAATAACATTATGTTTACTTTTGAACAGCTATAAAATTATGAGTTGTAAATACGATGTACTCTCTAATTTACTCTCAATTTTAATATTATTATATATTTCAACACTTTATATTATTTGACAGTTTGTTATGAGAGAAATGTTAAAAACTTGGCCTAGAACCTGCAAAATTCTTCACAGATTTTTTAAAAATTAGAACCGCATATCAGGGGGGATAATGTCGTTAGAACTGAAAAGTGTTAGCCATGTCGTAGGGGCAGAAACGTACCTAGATGATATAAGCGTAACGCTAAACCAAGGATCATTTAATGTGTTGCTTGGTCGTACATTAGCGGGCAAAACTACGTTGATGAGAATCATGGCGGGCATCGAGGCTCCTACGAGCGGCTCAATCATAATGAACGGAGTTGATGTAACTGGCGTACCGGTGCAACAGCGCAACATATCTATGGTATACCAACAGTTTATAAATTACCCAAATTTAACTGTTTTTGAAAACATTGCATCGCCTCTAAGATTGTCAAAGGTCAGCGAGAGCGAGATTACAAAAAGAGTTAAAGAGACGGCTGATATCCTTCAAATATCACAATTTCTGAACCGTTACCCGTTGGAGCTGTCTGGAGGACAACAGCAAAGAACTTCTATGGCTCGTGCGCTTGTCAAAGACGCCAGCCTTATTCTATTTGATGAACCACTAGTAAACCTTGACTACAAGTTACGAGAAGAGCTAAGGGCTGAATTACGTACGATATTCAAAGAGCGAAACTGTATCGCCGTTTATGCTACTACTGAGGCCAATGAGGCATTAGCGCTAGGTGGTGAAACTACGCTTCTCCATGAGGGCAAGCTACTTCAAAACGGTAAGTCTCAAAGCGTGTACAAGTTTCCTGAACGCATAGAATCGGCAAAGCTTTTTAGCGAACCACCAATGAATTTAGTGCCCGGCTCATTAACAGAGAACGAAATTACTTTCGAGGGTAGCGTTCATTTTCCAATTGATGACTCGATGAGGCAGTTACCAAAAAAGGATTATGTTTTTGGGGTCCGTCCAAATCACCTTAGTTTATCTCCACGCGATGATAAAGACATTGAGCTATCAATGACTGTTGAATTGGCAGAAATAAGCGGGTCTGAAACGTTTATTCATGTATATAAAGACGGTTTTTCGCTTGTACTTCAGTTAGAGGGTGTTGTTGATTTGCACATAAACAGCGAGATAAGCGTTTATTTGCCGCCCAACAAGTTATTCGTATTCGACAAAAGTGGAAAAACGGTTAAGTTCCCCAGCACGGCAGTGGAGGTATAAACGTGGCTGAAATACATCTTAAATCTCTTGCGCATAGTTACAGTAAGAATCCGACTAGCGCTTCACAATATGCGATCCGAGAAATGGACCATATTTGGGAAGACGGCGGTGCTTACGCATTACTGGGTCCATCTGGTTGTGGTAAGAGTACATTACTCAACATTATTTCGGGGCTCCTTTCTCCATCTGAAGGCAAGGTACTCTTTGACGGTGTTGAGGTAAACAACATTCCACCAGAAGATCGTAACATTGCACAAGTCTTTCAGTTTCCAGTCATATACGACTCAATGACAGTTTTTGACAATTTGGCCTTTCCGCTGAGGAATATGAAAGTCCCTGAAGTAAGAGTAAACACAAGAGTCAATGAGATCGCTGAAGTACTCGAGCTTGAGGAATTGTTATCTAAGCGAGCTAAGAATCTTACCGCTGATGAGAAACAGAAGGTTTCGATGGGTCGAGGTCTTGTGAGAAGTGATGTATCAGCAATCCTTTTTGATGAGCCGCTTACCGTTATTGATCCTCATTTAAAATGGAAACTACGCCGCAAGCTAAAGCAAATCCATGAGCAGTTTAACATTACCATGGTGTATGTGACTCACGACCAGCTTGAGGCATCCACCTTCGCAGACAAAATAGCAGTAATGTACGGCGGACAGATAGTTCAGTTTGGTACGCCAAGAGAGTTGTTCGAGCGACCCAATCATGCATTTGTTGGATATTTTATTGGTAGCCCGGGAATGAACCTTGTCGAAGTGGAGAGAGCCGATGGTGGGGTAATGTTTAACTCTATAAAGGTTCCTTTGGATAACTCAATAAATGCGATTCTCAATGAGTCAGCGTCTACTAACATCAAAATAGGCATTCGCCCCGAATTTGTTCATGTGTGGGAGGAACCAACCGACGGTGCTTTTGAATGCAGATTAAAAGTAGTTGAGGACTTAGGTACATACAAAATCCTATCAATCGATCTTGACGGTGTTGAATTTAAGGCTCGAATTGAAGAGGACGCTCCTGTACCTACAGATAAAGTTTACATTAGCTTTCCCGAACAATGGTTGAAAGTATACTTGGACGAATACCTTGTCGATCCAACTCATGATGCATTGGAGGGAGCATAGTAATGAATAAGGTTCAAAACAATAAAGCATGGTTTCTTGTATTGCCAGTGTTCGCACTGGTCGCTTTCTCGGCAATTATCCCGATAATGACAGTCGTAAATTACTCTGTCCAAGATATATTTGATCAAAACAATGCTTACTTTGTGGGTGCCGAATGGTATCGAGAAATGTTAAGCAGTCCAAGGCTACTTGATTCTTTATTGCGTCAATTTGGATTTTCATTTGCCGTTTTGGCTATACAGATTCCATTGGGGATCGGTGTAGCATTGATGATGCCTGCTAAAGGCAGAATGGCAGCTGTATGGTTGATCATTGTAGCAATTCCTTTACTTATCCCTTGGAACGTTGTTGGCACTATATGGCAAGTATTTAGCAGAGAAGATATCGGCTTATTTGGTTGGTCAATCAACGCGATTGGGATTGATTATAATTATGCGTCTAGTCCAATTGCTGCATGGATAACTGTAGTACTGATGGATGTTTGGCACTGGACGTCGTTGATAGCCTTACTCTGCTACTCCGGACTGAGAGCTATTCCCGAAGCATTTTACCAAGCGGCACGTATCGATAGGGCATCACGTTGGGCTGTTTTCCGTTACGTTCAACTACCCAGGCTGCGAAGTGTTCTAATTATTGGTGTACTCCTCAGATTCATGGACAGCTTCATGATCTACACAGAGCCATTTGTATTAACTGGCGGTGGTCCGGGTAACTCGACAACATTCTTGAGTCAAGAACTCACTAAAATGGCGATTGGACAGTTTGACTTGGGACCAGCTGCAGCGTTTTCACTGATTTACTATCTGATTGTACTACTAGTTTGCTATCTATTTTTCACAATCATTACCCATCAAGACAAAGTTAAGTAGGAAAAGCCGATGGAAGACAACAAATACAAAAAATTTGGAATATCAGCATTCGGTGTATTCCTGTTTTTACCAATCTATTGGTTGATAAATATGTCGTTTAAGACAAACGAGGAAATTCTAGGTGGGCTGACGCTTTGGCCCCAAAATTTCACGCTGGACAACTATGTTCAAATTTTTAGCGACCCAACATGGTATATGGGATATGTAAATTCAATCGTTTATGTCTGTATCAATCTGGCAATAACGCTTGCGCTTGCATTACCAGCTGCATACGCGTTTAGTCGATACAAATTCATGGGTGATAAACATCTCTTCTTTTGGTTGTTGAGCAACAGAATGGCTCCACCTGCTGTTTTTCTACTACCTTTTTTCCAGCTATACAGCTCAGTTGGGTTGTTTGATACACACCTAGCAGTTGCATTGGCTCACTGTCTGTTTTCAGTACCTCTTGCCGTTTGGATATTGGAGGGTTTTATGTCTGGCGTGCCAAAGGAAGTTGATGAGATAGCGTACATTGACGGGTACAGCTTCCCCAAGTTCTTTTTAAAAATATTCTTACCCATGATTCGCTCTGGGATTGGAGTCACCGCGTTCTTTTGTTTCATGTTTTCATGGGTTGAGTTACTGCTTGCCAGAACGTTAACTTCCGTTGAGGCGAAACCAATCGCGGCAATTATGACAAGGACTGTTGGTGCTGCCGGTATTGACTGGGGGCTATTAGCTGCAGCTGGGGTCTTAACGATTATACCGGGTGTTGTAGTAGTTTGGTTTGTACGAAATCACGTTGCGAAAGGTTTCGCACTCGGTAGAGTTTAAGACATCTCATTGGAGGGTAAATTATGAATTGGATGGCGTGGACACCGCTTACAGTAGCTTTCTTTGGTGTGATTGCAACAATACTTATTGCGATGACAGCATTTGAAGTAAAGAAGCCTTGCAAAGAAAGAAAGGGATTTCTCCCTATAGAAACAACGCGTGGTGACCGATTGTTTATCGGTCTCTTGACGAGCGCATACATCCATCTTGCGTTTATCGCATTTACTCAGCTATCACTTTACATCGCGCTTGCGTTGTCAGTGGTATGGCTAATGTCGATACTCAGGTGGGGGTAGAAAAGTGAATTTAGGAGCACTGGCCAATCTAAATTGGGAAAAGAGCAGCCAGTGCACCTAAAAACCTGCGTAAGCGCAGGAAGCGACGTGTCGATGTGACTCGACACCAACTGCTGTAAAATTCACACAGTATGCTACTGGACGGAGTTTATCAGCAAAATATAACAATCTCAAAATAATGAGGTCATTAAACATGATACTAAAAAGACTCAAACTGGCTGTATTTGTAAGCTCAGCGCTCACACTCGGAGCAACATCACTGGCAGCCATTGCTGATCCGTCTACAGATATTGCGGAACGACTGATTTCAACAGAATTCACGGAGTCGACACTCACTAAGCAAGAGCAAATGGAAGAGTTAATGTGGTTCGTTAATGCCGCTAAACCTTTTCAGGGAATGACAATAAATGTAGCGTCTGAAACGATTGCTACTCACGAGTATGAATCTCAGGTTTTAGCACGCGCGTTTAGTGAACTCACCGGTATTACTGTCGTCCACGATTTAATCCAAGAAGGTGATGTTGTTGAAAAACTGCAAACTCAAATGCAATCTGGCCGTAACATTTATGACGCGTACATTAATGATTCCGATCTTATTGGGACTCATTTCAGATATGGGAAAGTGGTTCCTGTGTCAGATATGATTGAAAACGAAGCCAAAAACCTGACACTGCCGACTCTAGATCTGCAGGACTTTATTGGTCTCGACTTTACAACAGGACCAGACGGTAAGTTGTACCAACTACCTACACAGCAGTTCGCTAATTTGTACTGGTTTAGGGCTGATTGGTTTGAGCGCGAAGACCTTAAAAAGCAATTTAAAGAAATTTATGGGTATGAGCTTGGCGTACCACTTAATTGGTCGGCTTATGAAGATATTGCGGACTTTTTTACCAATACTGTTAAGAGTCTAGATGGTGAGCGTGTATACGGTCATATGGACTACGGTAAGAAGGATCCTTCTTTGGGCTGGCGTTTCACAGATGCTTGGTTCTCTATGGCAGGAGCGGGCGACCCTGGATTACCAAACGGACTCCCTGTGGATGAGTGGGGCATTCGTGTCGAGGGGTGTCGTCCAGTAGGTGCAAGTGTATCTAGAGGTGGCGCTACCAATGGCCCCGCTGCAGTTTACGCAACAACAAAATACGTTGACTGGTTACGAGACTATGCACCACCACAAGCACAAGGTATGACATTCTCAGAAGCTGGACCAGTACCTTCACAAGGTAATGTGGCTCAGCAGATTTTCTGGTACACAGCTTTCACCGCCGCAATGACTTCTCCAGGACTACCCGTTGTTAACGAAGATGGTACGCCTAAGTGGAGAATGGCCCCATCTCCCAAGGGACCTTATTGGGAAGAAGGGATGAAACTTGGCTATCAAGATGCCGGTGCGTGGACTTTCATGAGCTCAACTCCTGAGAAGCGTCGTTTAGCAGCTTGGCTATATGCCCAGTTTACTGTTTCGAAAACAGTTTCACTTATGAAAACATTAACCGGTTTAACGCCAATAAGAGAATCAGACTTAAACTCTCAACAAATGACAGACGCTGCACCGAAGCTCGGTGGACTGGTAGAGTTTTACCGAAGCCCTGCGCGTTCGCAGTGGACGCCTACCGGAACTAATGTTCCAGACTACCCAAAACTTGCTCAGCTGTGGTGGCAGAATGTTGCTGAAGCGGCGAGCGGTGAAAAAACTCCGCAGGAAGCACTAGACAACCTTGCACGAGCTCAGGACCGAGTTATGCAAAGGCTTGAACGAGCAAATGTTCAAGGAGAGTGTGGCCCCAAACTTAATGAAGAGCGCGATCCAGAGTACTGGTTAAATCAGCCTGGCGCTCCCAAAGCGCGTCTTAATGATGAAAAACCTCAGGGCAGAACAATTGCCTATGAGGAACTTCTAGAGAGCTGGAAAGCTGATTAGTTTTCAATCGTAGCCAACATTTAAAATAATCCCTCTGTTTCTCTCAGAGGGTAGAAATTTAGCGAGACTGCAGATGGTGCTTCCATCTGCTGCGCTCTCGCTCGCAAGAATAAAGGTAACAAAAATGATTAATTTCTCAAAAAACTCAACTTCAAAAGCGTTGTTCGTATTGACGTCGGCAGGCGTTTTTGCCTCCTCTCAGGCGTTAGCCGGTGTATCTCTGGAATCAGACGGCGGTTGGAGCACTGATATCTATGGTTCGGTTCCAGTGTTCGTTGTTTATACCGACAACGATGACGCTGAAAAGGGCTTTAGAGTGCAATCTGGATTTAATCCAGCCAACATAAATTTTAGTGTTTCAGCACCTGAGATGGAAAGTGGGATTACAGTTTCTGGTAATTTCCAAATTGATACGCACTTGCAAGGTAGTGGAGTTCAAAACAACGGTCTGTTCGAAAGTCGAATCGCTAACATAAAGGTAAGCGGTGATTTCGGTACTCTTACCTTTGGTAAGGACTTTGGTGTCTTCAATAGCAGTGCGATTGGAGACTTATCTAGCCAACGTGGCGTAGGTTGGTTAGGAGGCGGTGCTGACACCGCTAACACCACAGGTGGTCGAATTGGTACAGGCTATGTTTATGCAAACTTCAACCCGCAAGTCAAATTCACCTCTAAAGATTATAACGGGTTAAGTTTTAAGATTGCGATGATCAACCCGGAGGAGCCTCAAGATGCGACAGTCGAGACAGATAGTCCACGTATCGAAGCGCAAGTAAATTACAAAATGCCAATCGAAAGCGGTTCGTTTTCTGTATGGTCAGGATTGTTCCAACAAACTGTCAGTGTTACTGGAGCAAATGCGTTTGACTACGATATGCAGGGGTATGATATTGGCACAAATATCGAGCTTGCTGGTTTCGGATTAACGCTTAATTATACGGACACTACTGGTATAGGTGCTGATGGTCTTTACGGCGGAACCATTGAGGATGCTGACGTTGATGCGACCCAGTGGTACATCGAAACTTACTACACGTTTGGGAAGTATACTGTCGGCGCTAGTTATGGTGAGGGAAGTCAGGATGCTCGTAATGCAGAGCCATCGAAAGGACTTTCAGCTGTTGGCGACATTGATAATGAGCTTTCAATGCTCTTTATAAATTATCAGATGTCTCCACAATTTAGGCTGATTGGCGAGCTTCAAGACTATTCCTCTACGGTACAAGACGACTACTCTGCAGTTGTGGTTGGTTTCCAATATGACTTCTGATTAAAAATTATGGGGCTCTTTAACTGAGCCCCACTTTTACTCTTTGTTAAAAGTTAAGTATTAGTATGAATTCAACAACGGGTCACGGTAAACGATGGGCGAGTCAGTCAAAATTAAATTAGAGATGATAAAGCGTATAAGTAGGGATCACGGGTTTATTGCTGCTCTAGATCAGAGTGGCGGTAGCACACCAAGTGCACTCAAACGTTACGGTGTCTCTTCGGGGCTTTATGACGATTCTGAGAGTATGTTTGAATACGTACATGACATGCGTTCAAGGTTGATTAAGGATAAAGCTTTTGATGAGGAATTTGTTTCAGGGGCTATATTGTTTGAAGATACATTTGATCGATTCATTGACAATATTCCTACAGCGAAATACCTATGGGAAAAGAAAAGAATCGTTCCATTCCTTAAAATTGATTGTGGTCTGAGGGATGTGAAAAATGGCGTTCAGGCAATGAAGTATATTCATGACCTTGATGCAAAGTTAACAAAAGCGAACGCAAACAATGCATTTGGCACAAAAATGCGTTCATTAATACAAGAAGCAAACCCAGAGGGAATTAGGCTGGTAGTTCAACAGCAATTTGCTATTGCCAAAATCATTATGTCCAAAGGGTTGGTGCCAATTATAGAACCAGAGATATCAATTTTTTGCGACGATAAAACGTTGGCAGAGCAGTTGTTAAAGCAAGAGATCGAATCGAAGTTAGATGAGCTAGAGAGCTTACAAGTAGTAATGCTTAAGTTAACCATACCTGAGGTACCCAATTTTTATTCAGATTTAACTTACCACCCGAACGTATTGAAAGTGATTGCGTTATCTGGTGGCTATAAAATGGCAGAAGCCTGCAATAGGCTAAGTAAAAATAATAAAGTAGCTGCAAGTTTTTCGCGTGCTTTGTTAGAGGGACTTTTCTTCTTTCAGTCATCTGAGGATTATACGAAACAGCTCTCCTATAATATTCAGAAAATCTTTGATGCGTCTGCTTGAGTTTAGACAATGTATATAGTAAGTCAGTTTCAACTATCTAGCGCTTTGAAAGATTTATCGCTCCTGAAAAAATCTTATGCGTTTTTAGTGTCAGCTGCCTTATCCACTTTGATTTTGATGCATGTGACACTGATTAAGTTTATACATGGCGAACTTATCCAGTTTCCTCCGTTTTCTTTCAGTGTCATCTACCATTGCATACTATTTTTTTATAAGCCTCTTGTGCTTCTACATGCTCACTTGAGCAATTTATCAATAACAATAAATAACAAGAAAAAGAGTCTTTTTGACGGATGGATTTCAATTATTAAATGTCCGATCAAATTATTGTACAGCTATCAACGTTACATACTTATCAGCAAGGCAATTACGAACATTCAGCATCGATTTGTACGTTTTTACATTCGAACTTACGTCCGAAACATACAAATCGATACATGAGCTAACCAATCAGTAACCACTGGTGTCGCTCTAAATTTGACGTGGTTTGAAAAAAGTATTGTTAAGTAAGTTGGAGGTTGTTATGAAAACAGCATCACTAAAAAGAAAGTACGTGGCAAGCATTACATTATTGCTTGTTCTCAGTCTTGCAATTGTCGTTGCAGCTATTTTCTATTTTGTTGCGCCTAAGCTGTCGAATATCGAAAAAACAGTTGTTCAAAAGGAAATAGAAGTACTTTCGAATCGAATAACGGTCGAGCTTTCTAAGATTGAGGCTATGTCTCGCTCTATTTCCCAAGTTGTTTCAACAGTCCCCAGTGAAGATATCGACGCTTTATTGCCACACTTGCTGGATCAATATGGTAACTCAGCAGTTTTTGGGGGAGGGGTTTGGCCCATGCCTTTTAAACGTGATGCCTCAAAAGCTAGATTTAGCAGTTTCTACGTAAGAGGGGTCGATAACACGTTAGTCGAGAGTAAATTTTGGAATAGTCAAGAGGCGTCGGAGAATTATTATGAGCAGGGATGGTTCGAAAAAGCGAGGCAGCAGGCTCTGGGCCATTGCGTGTGGTGGCCAGCATATGCTGACGCTGGTTACGAGGCACGAACGAATTGTGCAATGCCGATTTTCAAGCAGGGTGAATTCTACGGTGTGACGACGATTGACCTGACTCTTGGTTTCTTTAATGAGCTCACAAAAGCCCTGGAGATTGAATTGGGAGCAGAGGTTTTAATCATTGAAGGCTCCGGAAAGTTAGTCAGTAACTTGCATAGTCAAAAAGAAGACCTTGTTCTTCAACATATCGATTCTATACAACCAACACCGTTTACCACAGCATTGTCAGATAGTTTGAGAACTATTGCTGATGATGGTGAATATTACGAAACAACTTATTATCAAGAGGGTGAGGCACAGACTATTATAGTCATGCCTATCACCAATTCACCTTGGTTCCTCGCAATAGACCTTCCCGCTAGCAGTTTGAACGTAGGTTCCTCGAGTGTCATCAATACGTTTCTGATCTTGCAAATTCCAATGTTTTCCGTGGTGATGATGTTTGTTATCTACGCAATCAACGCTCTTTTTAAGAGAGTCCAACATCTCGTCCAAAGTATCAATAAGCTGTCTTCTGGTAATGCAGATTTAACAATGAGGCTTCCGATAAATAATAAGGACGAGTTGGACAATATAAGCGAGGCTGTAAATACATTTATTAGAATGTTGCAAGAGCTAATAACGGACATAGTGAGTGGCAATGAACGAACTGGTCATAGCATCGACGGATTAAATCAACAGCTATCCAATAACTCGAATTTGCTGGACAGGCAAGCCAGCGAAACGATTGTTGTTGTAACAGCCGTAAATGAAATGGCGGTCTCTGCGGACTCAGTTGCATCAATTGCTGCGCAGAGCAATGAGTTCGTTGAAGAGGTTAATAGCAACGCGCAAAGCACAAAAGGAGACTTGCAGTCTACAAAGGAAATAGCACACATCTTGAGTGATAACGTTCAAGTGTCGATGGATACCGTTCTCGATTTGAAAACGAGTGCGTCAGAGATAACTGATGTGTTGAGTGTTATCGGAGAAATTGCAGAACAAACCAATTTATTGGCTCTCAACGCTGCGATAGAAGCAGCTAGAGCGGGGGAACAAGGACGAGGGTTTGCCGTCGTAGCAGACGAAGTAAGAACACTAGCAAGCCGAACGCATACTAGTACTCTCGAGATTAACCGAATGTTAGAAGCACTTCAAAATGGTGTCGATAATGCAGCCGTAGCAATGGAGAAGACCAGATCCAGTTGTGAAGACACGATGGAAAAGACTGTTGTAGCAGAGAATAAAGTTGACCTCGTTGTTACATCTGTTGCGCGTATCCGAGAGCTAGTCAGTGAAATAGCGATAGCATCAAAAGAACAAAGCGACGTAGCTAATGAAATCGATACAAACATGAATTCGATAAAGGAGCTAGTAGAGCTACTTGTAGTTAATCGTCAGGAAACCGGTCAAACTCGCGATTCTCTGAACGACTCAAGCAGGAGTCTATCGTCCCTAGTGAGTAGATTTACCGTTTAGTCGAATAACAACTTTAATGGATGCTTTAGTTCTTTTTTATGGGTGAATTATGTTTAGAAACCTATCAGTAGTAACAAAGATTTATCTAGGGTTTAGCCTAATGTCAGTACTTGTCGGCGTGATTAGCCTTATAGCGCTAATTTCAGTAATGGGGTTTGGCAAGAGTACTAGGGCGGTCTCTGAAGCGGCTTTTCCACTTCATGAGTCAATTTCTAGTCTGTCAAAGTTAAATTTGGCATATGGCAAGACAATTCTTGATCTACAGAATAGCGAAACTTTGGACGAGCTAAACGTTCGACTTGACAGCGCTAATGTCCAATATAACGAGTTACTTGCTCATGTTGATAGTGCAGTCGAGCTATCTTCTTTGGTAGTTGGTCTCAATATCGACAAAGAACTAAGAGAAGTACTTTCCTTGATAGAGGAGAATAGTGTGATCGCTGCAAATGCGACAACGTTAATGAAACAAAACTTATCGGTTCGCAGTAACATTCAAAAGGGAATGTCGGATTTATTCCTCTTATCGTCAGAATTAAAGCTAACAATTACTCAGATGTCGCAGAGTGCGGCATCGAAAGATATCTACATCGCCAACCTGCTATCTACGATTTTAAATGATTTTACTAATGTGGAATACATAATGATCACGTTGTTGAATCAGCCAGTTGGGGAGCAGATAGAGAACAATATTGACCTGTTGAAAAGTAGCACCGTTTTGCTAGACGCCAATATTGAAGACATGGTGTATGAAGTGAACGAACTGGAATTCGTCTCAACCAAAAAACAAGATTTTCTAAATCGTATCCAAGGCGATCAAGGTATTATTAATCAATTTGTCGATTTTAGGAAAAGCCTTAGTAGCTTAGCTGATTTAGTCAAAGATTTCTCAAATCGCACAAATAGAGGGGATGCGCTTGTTTCAGAATTACTTCGCGTGAGTAATGATAACAATCGTCAGCTCCAAAGTAATATTAAAGGGCAACTGACTAGTTCTTACACTTTGATTTTATCAACTGCTTTCGTTTCTGTATTTTTTGCTTTTGTTATTTCTTTTTTAATTGGGAAAACTATAAAGAAACCACTCAGAGAAACGGTGAGTAAATTACTTTTACTTGCCAAAGGTAATTACAGAAAAGAAATGAGTAACCATTTTTCGGGCGAGTTTAAGTCTCTTGTTACATCAATTAACTCACTTATTTCAGAAACACACGCTTTTTTATCAAGGCTTATCTCTTCATCAAATAATCTTACGCGTGTAGCGGATTCCAATTTAACTATATCAAGTGAACTTAATGAAAACTTGGAAAGGCAAAATAAAGACATTGTTGAAATTGTTACAGCATTAAAACAGATGGATACTTCAATTAAAGAAGTACGAGAATTTACAAACGATAATCACAAAATAGCAAAGGCAACCAAGGAAGACATATTAGTAGGGCAGGAAAAAGTGAAGGCTAGTGTCGAGACCATATCGCAGCTTGAAGGTAAAATGAACCAGACTTCCAGTCTCATCTCTAAACTCGAGCATTCTACTCAAAATATAGGTGGGATTGTCGAAGTGATCAATGAGGTAGCCTCTAAAACAAACCTTTTGGCGCTCAATGCCGCCATTGAGGCTGCGAGGGCAGGTGAGCATGGTCGTGGCTTTGCGGTGGTAGCGGATGAAGTTCGTGAGTTAGCAGAACAGACAACACGTTCTACTAACTCAATTCAGACTTTAATCGAGGAACTGAATGTGGATTCTGCAAGCGTTGTCTCTTCTATGAATATGAGTCAAAAACAGTTGAATGATTCTAAAAATCAAATTTTCGGAGTCTATGACGCAATGGAAGTTAGTGTTCAAAATATAACTTTAATAACAAATACGACTGCGCAAACTGAAGGCGCTGTGAGAGAGCAAATGTTAAGTACTGAGGAGTCAGCTTTGAACATAAAATCAATTTCAAACAGTGCGAATCAGTCCTTGAAAAAAATAGAGAACATTAGAAGTAGTGCCCAGGAAATTACAAAACAAATAGATGCAATTAACGAAGTTATTGCCCTCTTTGATATATAAAATAGAGGGGCTTATTTTGAAAAGGTCTCGAATCTTTTTTGAAACAAAATAAGTGCCCCTCTATGTGAATAATAGCAATTTTATTATATTTAAATAAGGTGTTTTTAATTATTTTTTAGATAGAAATATTTCTCCAGTTTTTAGTAAGAAATTCAATTTCCCCGACATGCTATCTCCGTAGCTGCTTTGGTCTGGGAATTTGGATGCCGACGAATGTGTCCGTCGGTTATTTCGTAGCCTAGGCTGAGGCTACGTATGTCTGTTTGCCCGGCTGAAATGCCGGGCTTTTTTTGACGATGGTAGTTATAGTTCAATGTCTGGCGTTAATCAAAGTATGATGAACTCATTCACTCGTTTAAACGATCTCTCGATTAGGCAGGTCTTAGGAATTACTCACAAAGAAATGCAACTCAATTAAGTTACTGTATCTCACCTTTCTAAGGACTAGTCTTGTGTCTGTGATGAAGAAATATGATTTAGTAACAATGACCTTGTGTCAAAATTAGGTGAGGAAGTTGTGGCACTTTCTATCCATTCATAAACTACTGAGGCAGACCATTTAGGCTTAGTAAGAAATGACCCGAGTGTAGAAGTATTGGTTCGATCTAACTCCGTAACAATGGTAGTGTAAACATGGTCGTTTAACACAGTGCTGTCAATTTTACGCTCATACAAAAAAAATAGTTTTAAAGCCAAACCACCTTCCATAAAGTGCCCCCCTAAGCTTACGTCGATAGCCCCGGTGTTGATTAGTGGTATTGTTCGAGGTGACCAATCTATACTGCCTACAACAAGCATATCTCTTTTTGTTGGAGTGAGTTTTGACAGTGCATCTATGGCTCCATAGGCCATAATGTCACTAGCTATCCAATACGCATCAACTTCTGGATGTCTTATCATGGACCGTGCAGTAATATTTGAAGCTTCAGACTCACGCCATCTGCCATCTACAACGTTATATAAGATAGAGTTACCGTCTTGTTGTATCCAAGATTTTAACCCTCGCTGCCTTTGACGACTCACCGAGGCATATTTCAATCCAGAAATACCAAAAACGTTGACGTTGCAGTCAATCTCAATGCAGCTTTTCTTAATACGAGCTCGTTGTACTACTTCACGTGCTAATCTATGACCTAACTCCTCATCATTAGGTGATATGTGAGCCAGCCAATGATGGTATTTTTCACGAGGTCCACCAAGCAATCGCAATAGCTTCTCGTCAAGGTAGGAGTTTATAGAAATGAAACGGGTATATGGTTTTCTTCGATTGCCTCAAGTAACAGTCGCTCTGCGCCCATCCAAAATGCGCTTATTACAAGAGCTGGTTTGCTATCGAGCTGGTCGATTGTGCTTATTGCAAACTCTACTATGTTGAATCTATCTCTGAATTCGATTGGTACATATACAACTTCTAATTCAAAGTTAAGAGCCTCAGCAGTAAATTTAGCGTAATCAATTGTGCTTTCCCAAAACGGAAATCCAGGATCAGCGTTTACTAGCATAAGGACTTGAGATCCTTTTAATTGTAACTCTTCAGAGTATGAGGGGAAAGTCGCTCCAAGTGCGAGAATGAAAAAGATGGCTATACTTCTCAACTTTATATTTGAAAACACTGTTCATTTTCCTTGTTAGGCTTAAAGAATATTTTTTGAGAGTTCCAATCGATGTCACTAGTGACGTTGTAATTAAACTAGGGTCCTTGAAAAAGATAATTAATTTTACCTTGAATTATTCGTATGAAATAGCGGATTTTTTTGTTAATTATTAATCTTGAATATAAGGCTCGTTATCATATTGCTGATAGCGATTCTTGAATTTGTATATATGATGTGTTGCCGAACCAATATCGATTCACTGTAGTAATAGTAAATTATCTATTTAGTACTTTGTCCGCAACGACCGCAGTTTAATCCTCGTGCTCCTTTATCGATTGGTTAGCGAGAAAACGCAATTTTCTCTGATCACTATGTAGTTTACACCGTCTAACTTCTTCGGTTCGGCAATGCGACAGAGGTTGCATATCTGGTGAGCAGAACAGAGGATTTTCAGTTTCAGCTGACGAGGGAAGGACGCTTGCAATAAAAGCACATGAATAGACTAAGGAAATATCAGCTTGATTGAAAAATTAACGCCTGAAATAGAGTGTGCCGTTAGAGGAGTAAAAAAAGGAATGATGAACCGATGTAATGCGTCGCTCAAGCTAACGAAGTCAAAGTTTCATTTGATGGCATTACACATTCGTTTACTTTCCTTTAGAACTACTGATAATTTACACAGCACTCAAGCAGCTCTTCATTATGCTTCAAATGCGCTTCTGATACCTGCCTCGCCAGCAGCATAGACAGCAACTTTCTGATTGGAGTATTAGACATTAGATGTTCACGGAGAAGGTTTGCCTACTTTAGGTTTACGTCCGGAGCTTGTACCAGTTTTCCTGTTGCGCTAAACACGAATAGCTTATGTGACGGTATGTATACTTTTAGTTTTGTGTCTGGACTATAATCATGTACACCAGACAAATTCATTAGTAAATTTATGTTGTTGCCAACAGTGTGAATGAGGGTTTCAGAACCACTTATCTCTGCGATGTTGACACACATGGATATTTCTAAATCGTCGTCATTTGTAGGTACCAAACTAACGTGACTGGGTCGAATTGCTAGTATATATTTACCCGCTGGAAGCTGCTCCAGCATTCGTGTTTTTGGGAATCTTTGTGTTTCCCCCAGTAGTATTTCATGGGGTGTGATCTCGCCCTCTAGTATGTTTAATGGTGGATCGGATAATATTTGAGCAGCTGTGAGATTGATTGGTTTTCGATATATCTCAGCGATGTCTGAAGCTTGTAGTATTTTTCCTTCATGCATTAGTAGTGCTTGGCTACCAAGTTGCAATGCCTCGTTCGGTTCTGCCGTAGCATAAACGCAAACAGTGTTTGTTGAACGAAAAAGATGCTTTAGTTCATTTCTTAGTTCTTCCCTTAACTTATAGTCCAAGTTAACCAGAGGCTCATAGAGACAAACTAGCTTTGCATCTTTTATTAGTGCTCGCGCTAATGCAGTTCTTTGCTGCTGTCCTCCAGAGATTTCGCTAGGTAACCGGTTCAGACACGATTCTATCCTGAGCTTCTTTGCAATGTCGTAAACGGCTCTTCGGATTTGAGGTTTGGGGATTTTTAATACGCGAAGCGGAGAGGCGATGTTTTCATACACCGTAAGATGCGGGTAGTTTATGAATTCCTGATGAACCATCGCGGCGTTTCTCTTTTGAGTTGGTAGGTCTGAGGCGTCCTTTCCATCTATCAGAATTGTGCCTGAGGTGGGCTGAATAATTCCTAAAAGCAACTTACAAATTGTGGCTTTTCCGGCATCATCGGACCTACCGCTTAGTAGTATTGTGAAGCTGCCGGATGGGAGATCCATCGAAATATCATTAACGGGCTCCGATGAATCTCCATTGTAAGAAACGTTTTTAAATACTATCGACACTAACTAAACAAGGTTTTCTAAAAATTAAAACCTGATAGTAACTTAATCAGATCTTTTTTTACACCTCACTATTTAAAACTATAAATCTTGGCATGGAGTCTAATTAACTTGAACCCGTTTAATGGACTCTACCCACCCATCATATAGGTAGTCTCTTTTATCCTTGGACATCTCTGGATAAAAACGATTCTCGACTTGCCATTTTTCAGACAATTCTGAAAGCGAATTAAAAACCCCAACATGCAACCCTGCGAGATATGCTGCTCCTAGCGCTGTTGTTTCAGTTACCGCAGGCCTATCTACAGAGGCGCCCAAAATATCCGCTAAAAATTGCATTGCCCAGTTATTCTCAACCATACCCCCATCGACTCTTAAAACATTCGGGCGAACTCCGTCTTTCTCCATCGCTTTTTGAAGATCCTTCGATTGATAACAAACGGATTGTAGTCCCGCGGTAACAATCTCTTTAATTCCTGTATCTCGGGTAAGGCCAAAGATCGCGCCCCTAGCGTTTGGGTCCCAATAAGGCGCCCCAAGACCCGTAAATGCTGGAACCATGTACACGCCGTGCTCCAATGATGTATCTTCGGCTAATGGCTCGGCATCTGCCGCTTTATCAATGAGCTTCAATCCATCTCTCAACCATTGAATAGTTGCACCAGCAACGAATATACTCCCCTCTATTGCGTAAGTCGGTTTACCGTCGAGCTGGTAGGCGATGGTTGTGAGAAGTCGGTTTGATGACCTAAGAGCCGTGTCGCCAGTGTTTAGCATCATAAAGCAGCCTGTTCCATAGGTGCTCTTTGCCATACCCTTACTAAAGCATGCTTGCCCAAAAAGAGCTGCTTGTTGGTCCCCAGCGATACCTCCTATGGGGATTTCACAACCAAAAATGCTTTCATGTGTATGCCCAAACGAGTCTGACGAATTCATAACCTGAGGAAGCATTTTTTCTGGAATTCCAAAGAGGTCAAGTAACTCTTTATCCCATTTGAGCTCGTGAATGTTGTATAACATTGTACGTGATGCGTTTGTCGCGTCAGTTTTGTGCGAATTTCCGTTAGTAAGCTTCCAAAGCAAATAGGTGTCGATAGTACCAAATGCAAGATGACCTGCTTCTGCCTTTTCTCTGGCCCCATCGACATTATCTAGCAACCATTTAATTTTGGTTGCCGAAAAGTATGGATCAATAAGTAGCCCCGTTTTCGACGCAATAAATTCTTCCAAACCTTCGTTTTTGAGACTCTCACAGTATTCCGTGGTCCTTCTGTCCTGCCAAACTATTGCACTGTATATCGGTACTCCAGTCATTCTGTTCCAGACAACTGTTGTCTCTCTTTGGTTTGTTATTCCTATCGATTTGATATCTTCCACGTTGACGTTCGACTTTGCAATTGCTGCTGTTGCCGTAGTGAGTACAGATGACCATATTTCCTCGGGGTCATGTTCGACCCACCCGTTGTCTGGGAAACGCTGTTGGATTTCTATCTGCGCTGAGCCGACGGTAGCTCCTTCGGTGTTAAAGAGTATCGTTCGAGAGCTAGTTGTCCCTTGGTCAATTGATAAAATAAAATCGGTCATGGAAATACCATCAGTTTTGTTAAATGTTCGATAATGTTCGTATTGCTTCTAAATTGAACGTTAACTGTTTTGCATAGTAACTTTCAACACTTTTTTATGATTATTTAACAATCACCGCGATATCAATCTATCTTGACTGTTTCCGTATACTTGCTGCGTGTGGATTATCGTGAGTGAGCGCGAGGTCTTCGCTTAGCCGTAAGAAGCAATTTTCTCTTAATTATGCCGCCGCTGTAATTAAGGATTACTCTATTATATCATTGTAAAATATGATTTTTGTATCTATCTCTAACCTGCCTTTATGTGGCTTTGGCTGTACTAGAACACAAGACGGAAAAACACATAGCATGTCTGAGCTTAGTTGTAATCGTATTTAGAACACTAAGAACACTCATATTGTCCGTGTAGATTAATTGCTATATTTCCAACTCTGAACATCATATTTTAAAATTACGTTAAATTTTTTCTTTATTGTTCTTAAATGTTCGTATATATTCGTTTTAGATTAAAAACTGAGCGAGTGTTTGTATGGCGAATGTTAAGCAACTTAGTTGCGACTATGATGTTTTTGTAGTTGGAGGAGGAGTCAACGGTGTCGGGATTGCGCTAGACTCACAAGGGCGTGGACTCAAAACCGGGCTTTGCGAGATGAGCGACCTAGCTTCAGCGACCTCGTCAAATAGCTCAAAGCTTATCCACGGCGGGTTGAGATATTTAGAGTATTACGAGTTTCGACTTGTTCGAGAGGCACTAGCGGAACGAGAAACGTTGTTAAGCGTCGCTCCTCACATCATGTGGCCAATGCGATTTCGGCTACCACATCGGCCACACTTAAGACCCGCTTGGTTAATCAGAATGGGATTATTTTTGTATGACAATTTGGCCAAACGGGCTACGCTGAAAGGGTCAAAGGCAATTAGTTTTAAGAAATCTAACACCCTACAGCCGCATCTGGTAAAGGGGTTTGAGTATTCAGATGGTTGGGTAGACGATGCTAGGTTGGTAGTTTTGAATGCGCTCGGAGCAAAAGAGAGAGGAGCTGATATTTTTACTCGCACAAAATGTATAGGTGCGAAGAGAGACACCACTAGTAAACGTTGGATAATTTCGCTTGAAGATACTATCACTTCAGCAAAGACAGAAGTAACGGCTAAGGCAGTTGTAAATGCTGCAGGACCTTGGGTTTCTAAGTTTTTTGACGAGTCACTAGAAACCGACGCCCCAAAACAGATTCGCATGGTCAAGGGCAGTCACATTGTTGTCCCTCGAATCCATGATGAGCAAGAATCGTACATTCTCCAAAATGAGGATGGACGAATAGTGTTCGTAATCCCCTATGAGCAGAATTTTTCACTAGTTGGAACGACAGACGTAGAGTACGAGGGCGATCCTCGTTCAGTATCTATATCTCAAGATGAAGTTGATTATCTTGTGAACGTGACGAATGAGCATTTTACTGCCCAGATAAGTGCAAATGATATTGTGCATTCATACTCAGGAGTGAGGCCGTTGCTGGATGACGAGGCGGAGAATCCGGATGCAGTAACAAGAGATTATACCTTTGAATATGAAGCTAGCGATTCTAAAGCACCTTTGCTTTCGATATTTGGCGGTAAAATCACTACATACAGAAAGCTTGCACAAGCGGCTGTTGACAGGTTATGCGAGGAGTTCCCTCAAGCAAAAGCCTGTAGAACATCTATAGAACCGCTTCCGGGTGGCAATTTCCCTAATCAAAAAATGTTGTTAGAGCAATATGTACAGACTTATCCATTTATAGACAAATCAGTTCTGGAAAGATATGTACGCACTTACGGCACGAGAACGTCAGTAATCTTGAAGGATGCGACTAAAATTAGTGATTTGGGGCGAGAGTTTGGCCATGGACTTTTCGCAGCCGAGGTAAAGTACTTGATCGAGAACGAGTGGGCTCTTACGGTTGATGATATCGTTTGGAGGCGCACCAAGTTAGGATTAGTTCTCAATGATGGTCAAGTCGAATCTTTAACCTCTTTCATTAGTTCTGAACAAAAAGCTGATGAAAAGACCCAAAGCGCGTAAGGTGTTGTTACGTGGAAGAATTTATGACTAGAAGTTTAGAAACGCGCCTTGAAGAGCAGGACATTCCTGCGGAGCTGACACTTCTTATTAATAGTATAATGAAAGGGTGTCTACAGATAGCAAGTTTGGCTAGCTCTGCCTACCAAGAGGATATATTAGGCGATTCTGGTATAACGAATGTACAAGGCGAGTCTCAAAAGAAACTTGATACTCTCAGTAATGAAATCCTAAAAGACACGATCATAAACACTGGAGTCGCTAGAGCGCTGGCATCAGAGGAAGAAGAGACTGTTGTAGAGTGTGATGGTGAAGCATCTTATTTAGTTTGTTTTGATCCGCTGGATGGTTCATCTAACATCGACGTAAACGGATCTATCGGAACTATTTTTTCAATAATGTCTGTTGAAAAAGGCTGCGATTGGAATGAGTCGAGTTTCTTAAGAAGCGGCAGGGCTATTGTTTCCGCTGGTTATGTTCTTTACGGCGCTTCTACCGTGGCAGCTATCTCTGTTGGCAAGGGGACTGACTTGTACGCGTTAGATAATATAGAAAAAGCCTTTCTATTGACAAATCCTGGCGTTCAAATTCCTACCCATTCTAATGAAGTCGCTCTAAATATGCTCAATCAGAGACTATGGGATGATGGATTTAAAGCATATGTTGAAGATTTGGTACAAGGCTCCGAGGGACCAAGAAAAATTGACTTCAAAATGCGATGGTTCGCATCAATGGTCGGTGATTTGCATAGGATTTTTGTTAGAGGTGGTTGTTTTGCGTACCCGCGATTGAGGTCTTCTCATGGCTGGAGAGCTAAGCTAAGAATTTTATATGAAGGTGCGCCAATGGCTTTTTTAATTGAACAAGCTGGCGGTTCCGCGACTAACGGGTTTGAATCGATTCTTGATGTTGTTCCTAGCAACATACATCAAAGAGACGCTGTCATCGTTGGTTCAAATGAAGAAGTCGCTATCTGTGCGTCCTATATCCAAGGCTTGTGTTGAAGATGCTACTTGAGCACGAAAAGTCTGTAACTTGTCACTTAAACAATTGTATCCATGTGTGGGTCTGAAATGAAATTTCTAGACACAAAACTTTCAGAAGACGGGTGTCCTGCAGAGCTTTTAAGCATTATTAAAACCGTATTATCTGGTTGTAAGAAAGTTTCGAATATACTTTCGTCTGGAGATTTCAATCATCTATCATTCGAACCAAACGCTGCTAAGCACGATGATGAAATACAAACTCTCAGCGCAATATCAGACAATATTCTAAAGAATCTTCTCATTGGCCACACTCATTTGAAAGCAATTGCTTCTAAACAGGATGGTCAAATCACTTCGGTAAATGAGGATGGTAAGTACCTTTTAAGTTTCGACCCGCTAGATGGAACTTCAAATATTGACGTCAATGGATTAGTAGGAACAATTTTTTCTATTACTTTATCGACGGACTGGTTGTCCTCCTTTAGCGAAAAGCAATTTATTAAACCTGGCGAACTAATACAAGCCGCAGGGTTTGTACTCTACGGACCGACTACTTCACTTGTATTGACAACTGGAAAAGGTACACATATTTACAAACTTTCCAGGGAATATGGAGACTTTGTGCTTTTGAGAGACAATATTGTCATACCTAAAGACACTAGAGAGTTTTCAGTGAATATTGGCAGGCAAAAGTATTGGCCCGAGCGAATAAAGAAGTTCGTCACTCAATTTATCGATGGGCGATACGGTACTGGTAAAAAAGACTACAGTCTTCGATATTCTGGTTCGTTAGTTGGAGAAATCTACAGAATACTGTGTCGCGGAGGAGTGTTTCTCTATCCGCAAGAGGGCACAAGAAGACATCGTTTAGGAAATGGTAAGTTAAGGTTGGTTTACAAAGTAATGCCAGTGTCATTCATTGTTGAACAGGCAAATGGTTTAGCGTTCGCCGATAAAATGAGAGTACTAGACATATTGCCTACAACCATGACACAGCGAGCTCCATTAATCATTGGTTCAAAGCATGAAGTAGAGCGTTACGTCAAAGCAGATAAAAAAGGAGAAAGTAATGCGCAAAAATAAACTAATTGTTGCAAATTGGAAGGTTAATGGCTCCAAGACACTTTGTGAGGAGTATAGAAATTTGTCTGATTTTCAAACTCGGTCAGACCTCGTTGTATGTCCACCTTACCCTTATCTGGGACAATTTAATACACATAGTATTAGCCTCGGGTCTCAGAACGTTAGTATATATCAATCGGGATCACATACATCCCACGTTTCTGTGACGATGTTAAAAGAGTTTGGATGTGAATATTGCGTCATAGGCCACTCTGAAGTACGAGATACTTTTGGAGATAGTGACAGTATCGTCAGAGCCAAAGCCAGATTGTTACTTAACGAAAAGATAACTCCAATTATATGTGTCGGAGAAGATGAATCGATTAGAAATAGTGGGCAGCACCTTGATTTTGTAAATAACCAGTTAAAGCAGGGACTACCATATTTTGAATTTGGTGAGTCGGTAAAAGAGATAGTAATAGCATACGAGCCAATTTGGGCGATAGGCACTGGTAATACTGCTTCGCTAACTCAAATTGAAGATATGGCAAGAGAAATTCAAAGTATGGTTGCGTATTTCTATCAACACTTTAGTCATCTCAGCGTAACGGTGTTGTATGGAGGAAGCGTGAATCCAAACAATGCAAAAGAAATATTGAGTCAACCTAGCGTTGATGGTCTGCTTATCGGAGGCGCATCACTAGTTCCCCGGAATATGGAACAAATACTATCATTTTGCTAACTCTGACCAGCCTCTCAAAAAAAGATCCATAACGATGATTGATTCATTCATGATCTTACTGTCGAAAGGGGCTAATCGTGAAAAAGAAACGTTTTTCAGTGTAATAGATAGCTTCTTAATTTGGACAAGCAAGAGGCAGGCTGAACAAGGGTTAAAACCAGTCCAATAATTCGTATCGCAGCTTAGACCAGCGGCACGCCATATCATTTGTGAATAAAGGATAAGTGAACGGTGAGGTCAACCTTCACTTATCGAATTCAATACGGTTATAAATGCATCCACGTGATGTTGAAGCGAGAATTGGACATAACCGCTTTTGAAGTCATCGTTAATAACGTGAATTAGTGTGATTACCAAGGGATACTGACGGTATAAGTACCAAGCGATTTTGACGTAATCACACTATCAATGTTGTCGCGCTTCAGCAAGCTTTGCCAACCGTAACGCAGTGGTATTCATGTTTTCCCTCAGCCAGATATTGCGAACGCCGCTTGCGTGTATGTCGACGTTTCTTTCAGACTTGAGTAACCGTGACACTTTAGATTGTCCCATGTGTGGATTAGCTAGGGAGAACTCGATGACAACGTCTTCAATAGCTTTGTCAGTACGATTTTTGTGATGAAGGTCCGGCGTTTCCTGACGTTTTAACGAGTCGATTCCACCTTGTTTAATCAGTTTTCGGTGGCGGTAAATGGTATCACGGGAGACGCCACTAAGTCGGGATGCTTCTGCCTCATTTCCAAGCCTGTCAGCTAACGCTAATACCTCAAGCTTCTTCTGGATCTCATTATCTTCCGATGACAATTTTTCAGGCTCAGTGACTTCTGTTACCTGTAGCCGTCGTCCAGCGAAGTAAGCTTCAAACCGCTTATTTTTACCTGTACGAACTTCAATTTTCTGGTTTGCGATTGAGTGCTTAAGTGGCGAATCGATGAAGTAGAGTTTTCCGCCGTAGCTAAACGTATGGTCGTTGCGTATTTTCCGGTAGACCTTGGTGATACAGATATCATCAAGATTGGTGTAGCGTGATACAGGCGTATATTCGACGTTTGATATTCTTGATTTAACGACCAATTTTTTACGCCAGAACTGGGGGATAAAAACGTGTTGGAGGTAGCTATTTGCACTCGTCATATCAGTAATATTGTTGAGTCGTAACTCCGGTATCAACCTGTCTTGCAAGGTATCGAAGGCGCGTTCAATCCTGCCTTTCCCTTG